>OLNJ01001849.1_pt1 | contig 9741 bp, 9 predicted proteins | sample 1672191 | NCBI WGS metagenome assembly OLNJ01 (sample SAMEA3136657, study PRJEB25190) | human gut metagenome | biome: human gut; feature: human-associated habitat; material: faeces | place: Austria | collected 2013 | reverse complement strand
ATATTGCATTTATTGCTGAATATTATAGTATACAGCTCCCACTAATCCTGCATTATTACCTAGTTCTGCAGCTTCTACTCTTAAATTTTCTCCAAACCTCTTCATCACATTTTCTAATACATATTTTCTTAAAGGTTTTATAAAAAGTTCTTCTTGTTTACTGACCCCTCCGCCAATTATAATAATTTCAGGATTAAATATATGAACTAAACTTACTAATCCTTTTCCAATATTAATAATCCATTCATCTAATATTTCTTGAAGCTTTTTATTTCCTCTTGATACTTCTTCAAAAATAACCTTTCCATTTAAATCTTCTTTTTTAAATGAAAGAATATCTAACTCTTCAAATTTATCTCTAACTATTTTTATTAAAGCCGTTGTAGAAGCATATTGTTCATAACATCCTATATTACCACAAGTACACTTTTTTCCTTCTGAATTTATAGAAAAATGACCTAGTTCACCTGCAATTCCTATACTACCAAGAAGTATATTAGAGTCTACAATAATTCCTCCTCCAACCCCTGTGCCTATAGTAACTCCTACAATATTTTTATAACCTCTGCCTTTTCCTACCCATTGTTCACCTATAACCATACAGTTAGCATCATTTACAACAGTTGTCTTTATATTATATATCTCTTCTAACTCTTTTTTTATCTCTGTACCACACCAGTTTTTTATATTTCCCCCTACACCAATTATGGTACCTGTATTACTATTAACTTGTCCAGTTGCAGAGACTCCTATGCCTTCTATAGACTTCATATCAATATAATTTTCTCTTATAAATATTTCTATAGACTTTTTTACTGTATCAAATATTGGAGTTTCATAACTATCAAAAGCTACATCATAACTATTACTTAAGAGTATTTTTCCCTCTTCTGTTACCATTCCAATCTTAACAGCAGTTCCACCTATATCTATTCCTAAATACATATTTCCACCTTCTAACTTATAGCTTTTATAAATCTATTTGTTATTTCTAAAGGTCTAGTAATAGCTCCACCAACAACTACTGATGTAGCTCCTAATTCAAGCATTTTCTTAGCTTGTTCTGGATAATGAATTCTTCCTTCTGCAATTACAGGAATTTTTATAGAATTCACAAGATTTTCTACTAACTCATAATCTGGTCCATCAAGCTTAGTAGTATAGCTTGTATATCCACTTAAAGTAGTTCCAACCATATCTACTCCTGCTTTCCAAGCGTTAATACCTTCTTCTAAGTTTGATATATCCGCCATTAACAATACTCTAGGATATTTTTCTTTTATAGCTTTTATAAATTCCTCTACTGTTCTGCCATCTTTTCTCTTTCTTAATGTACAGTCAAGTGCTATTATATCCGCTCCTGCTTCAACAAGCTGGTCTACTTCATCCATAGTAAAGGTTATATATTGTTCATACCCATCATAAGACTTCTTTATTAATCCTATCACCGGTAAATTTGTTTCTTCTTTTATCGCAATAACATCTCTCACTCCATTAGTTCTTATAGCACAAGCTCCTGCCTGCTTTGCTGCTCTTGCCATCAATGGTATAATAGTATCATTCTCTAAATATAATGGCTCACCAGGCAATGCTTGGCATGATACTATTAATCTACCTCTCAATATATTTAATATTTCTTCCTTCCCCATAATACTCCCTCCATCCATAGCATTTTAAAACTCTCTTATATTTCTCTTATAGAAATCTTATAAACTTTAAGTTTTCATTTTCAAAGAAGTTATTTAATTCGTGATCATATTTAGGAAATATAATATGCTTTTTATCGCAGTTTAAATTATTATATACAGCATATTGTGTACTTGGAGGACAGATTGTATCTAACAAAGCTGTTCCCATAAGTATTTCACAATTTAATTTATTTGCAAAATTCACAATATCGATATATCCTAACTTTTCAAATACTTCTTTTTCCCTTAGGTGCATAGGGTCAAACCATCTAAAATAGTATCTAAGACCTTCATAGGCATCTACATCTAAATCCATATCATATACTCTCTTAAAATCACATAAAAAAGGATACTGCATAGAGCATTTCTTTATATTTTTATTCAAGCTACTTACAACTAAAGCTATAGCAGCACCTTGTCCTTTTCCAAATGCTATCATCCTACTTTTATCAGTTGATTCTAACTCTTCCACTATCCTTGATAATATATAAGCATCTAAATAAACTTTGCAATAATACATATTTTCTTTTACGTCATCTAATCCATTAATTAAATTTCCACATACAGTAGACCCTTTTATATTTCCTAAATCTTCGCTTTTTCCACCTTGACCTCTACAATCCATAGCTACTACTGAATAATTAACTCCTATATATCTAGTAAGATGATGCCAGCTTCTGCTTGCTTTCTTATAATCATGGAACTCTAATACAGTAGGCACTTTTTCCTCTGTATTAGGTCTTATATACTTAGCATAAATATTTGCACTATCAATACCTCTAAATTTTATTTCATAATAATTTGCATTCTTATTATTAAAATTCTTCTTTGTTATTGTATAATCTAACTCTAAATTATCGGCTAAATCTTTTTGTTTTTTCCAAAATAAATCAAAGTCTTTAGGTTTTATAGTTTGTCCTAAATACTTTTCCATATCTTTTATATTCATATCTAAAGCAGGCACTTAATCATCCTCCTTTAAGAAAAAATCTATTAACATATCATCAAATTCGCCTATTTCTTCATGAGTATAATCAGGAAATATTATATGTTTCTTTTTTGAACCTATATTATTATAGATAGCAAATTGTGTAGATGGTGGACATACATTATCCATTAATCCTGTACCAAATAGAACTTCACAATTAATCATATCTGCAAAATTATGCACATCTATATATCCTAGCTTCGTAAACATTTCATCTTCTTTATCATTCATTGAGTTAAACCACCTAGAATAATACCTTAATCCTTCATAAGCTATCATGTCTAAATCCATATCCCAGACTCTCTTATAATCAGATAAAAAAGGATAAAGTGCCGCACATTTCTTTATTATTGGATTAAGTGCTGCACAAACTAAAGCAATTCCAGCTCCTTGACTAGCTCCATTTGCATATATCCTTTCTTTGTCTATTCCATTAAGCTCTTTGACAATTCTACATAATATAGATGCATTTTGAAATAACTTTACATAATACATGTTACAGATATCTCCATCTAATCCGGCTACAATATGGCCACTAACTGTAGTACCTTTCATATTAGTAAAGCTATCTCCATTTCCTCCTTGTCCAGGACAGTCCATCGCAATAATAGCACAGCCCATTCCAACAAAAGATAATTGTTCAAACCACCCTCTGCTTGCACCTGGATACCCATGAAACTGTAAAATCAACGGTACATCTTCATCCGTTTTAGGTCTAATGTATTTTGCATACACCTTCCCCCCATCGATACCTTTAAACCATAACTCTAAAAACTCACATCCCTCAAAGCCTCTTATTTCACTTTCTGTTATTTTATACTTTAATGGATGATTTTTAACTTCATTAATACGCTCATTCCAAAACTCACTAAAATCCCTTGGTAAAGTATTAGTCCCTTTATATTCTCTTAACCTTTCTAAAGGCATATCTACTATAGGCATTTTTCCCTCCTACTAAAAATAAACCTCAATTTAGCTCTAAAGCTCATCTAAAAATTCTACCCCTGTAATCTTATACGTATCTCTAAGCTTTATATAACCTTCTTTAAATTCATTTTCTGCTTCTTCTGTTAAATTTTCAAAAGGTCTACGACAATAGCCTGCATTTATTCCTCTCCATCTTAATACAGCTTTCATACCTGCATAAAAAGATGGTAATTTAAGTGAATACATAATTATCTCAACAGCTTGACGTTGTAAAAGCTGTGCTCTTTCAATATTATTTTCTTTTATAGAATTATATATATTTATAAATAACTCTGGCATTATATTGTAAAAAGACCCTATTATCCCATCAGCACCTGCTAATAACCCCGACATAGACATTTCATCACAACCAGAATAAACTAGGAAATCATCCCCTATCTCATCTTTTATTTGAGTTATTTCATAGTGGCTTAGTGCTGTATATTTAATACCTTTAACATTTTCAATTTGCGCTAAACGTTTTATTGCATTCATACCTAAAAGTCCTACTAATGGTACATTGTAAACTATCATTGGTAAACTACATGAATTAGCTATATCTTCATAATATTTTACTATTTGATTTTCATTAAATTTCCAATAAAACGGAGGAACGCTTGATATTCCAGTTGCTCCTACTTCTTCTGCATGTTTAGCTAAGTCTATTGAAAGCTTTGTACCAATTGCACCTACATGAACTACAACAGGTACTCTTCCCTTTGTTTCATCGATAACAATTTCTACAACTCTTTTTCTCTCTTCACTACTCATTGTGAAACCTTCACCTGTAGAGCCTGTTAAATATAAACCATCAACACCTTTTCCTATCAGATATGAAACTAATTGTCTCATACCTAATTCATCAATATTTTCATCTTTATCAAATACAGTTAAAACTGCTGGTATTACGCCTTTAAAATCCTTAATATCAAACTTATTCATTATAAGCAATCTCCTTAAATTGATTTTTAACCAAATCTTATATTCTAGATCAATTTCTATTTTTAAAACATTTAGAATTTCTACTATAAACTTTTTTCTCTACTTATCCTTTTACAGCACCAACTGTAATACCTTGTGTAAATGATTTTTGGCATATTAAGAATATTATTATCATTGGAATTGATGCTATTGCTGCACCAGCCATCATCAAACCATAATTTGTAGTAAACTCAGCCTGCATCAACGCTATACCTAAAGGAAGCGTTTGCATATCTGTACTTCTTATTAAAATTAATTGCATAAAATAATCATTCCATGAAGTTATGAAAGTAAATATGGCAAGCGCTCCAATTCCAGGTTTAACTATAGGAATTACTACATTCCTAAATGTTCCTAATTGAGTACATCCATCTATTCTTGAGGCTTCTATAAGCTCTGAAGGAATTGTTTCACTAAATTGTTTCATAAGAAAAATACCAAATGGCCATCCTACTGCTGGAAGAATTAATCCTCTATACGTATTAATCAAATCCAACTTTGTCAGTAAATTAAATAATGGTACCATAATTACTTGCTTAGGTAGAGCCATAGCTGCAATTAAAGCCCAGAATATAAGATGTCTTCCTGGAAATCTCTTTTTAGCTAAAACATATCCCGCTAGTGTTGATGTCACACAGACTAACACTGTAGTAGAAATAGCTATAAAAAAGCTGTTAAATGTCCATCTCACTAATGGCTGCTTTGCTAATGAAATCCAATTCTTAAGCGTAAAATCTGCTGGAAACCACTGTGGCGGTACTGCAATAGTAGCAGCTTGATCTTTAAATGAACCTGTTATTATCCAATAAAATGGGAAAATAAATATAATAGTTAACATGCATAATATTATAAATGATGCAATATTCCCTGGAGTCCACTTAGTTCTTGTATCATAAAGCTCTTCGGTTTTCTTTTTTTTCTTTTTATTCATTAACATATAAAATCCTCCTAATAATCAATTCCTGATCCTAAGAATTTGTATTGTATAATTGATATTAAAATTACTATAACTGCTAGAACCATTCCCATTGAAGATGCCAAACCAAATTGACCTAATGTAAATGATTTTTCATATACTTGATACATAATTGTTGTTGTTGAATAGTTTGGTCCTCCAGCTGTTAATAACTGGATTAATGAGAAACATTGGAATGAGTTAATTGTTGTAATAATAAATATATATAGACTTGTTGGCTTTAACATTGGCCAAGTAATATTCCAAAAGACTTGTCTTGAATTGGCTCCATCTATCTCCGCTGCCTCTAAGTAATCTTTTGGGATATTACCTAAAGAAGCCATATAAAGAACTATAGGTTGTCCAACAGATAAGGTTACAAGAATAATAAGAATTGCCCATTTTGCTATAGTAGGATTAGAAAGCCATAACTGTGGAGTTCCTCCGAATTGTTCGATTATATAATTTAATATTCCATAATTAGGATGTAAAATCCATCCCCATACAACTGTAATACTAACTACTGAAGCTATAGCTGGAAGATAAAACACTGATCTAAAAAATGACCTCATTTTAGAAGACCTCTTGTATACTGTAGTAGCAACAAAAAGTGAGAATATTAAAACACATGGTACATTTCCTAATACTAAAACTAATGTATTTACTAATGATTTCTTAAAAACTGGGTCATTAAATATCTTTATATAATTTCCAAGCCCAATCCATTCTTTTTTTCTTAATGTGTAATTCATAAAACTCATTATTATTCCTTCTCCCATAGGAATAACGACAAATATTACGAAAAAAGCCAAAGCTGGTAGCAAAAATATGTACGCTGCTATCCATTCCTTCACTGCCAATTTATTAAACTTATTATATTTTATCTTTACTTTCTCTTTATTTGTAGAAGTATTAATATCCATTTAATAAATCCCCCCTTATATTTTAGGAAGGGGTTATACCCCTTCCCTTTTCTCAACTAATTAATTATTATTTAATGTACTATTTGCATTTTCATTTAATTTATCTAATGCTTCTTGTATTGGTGTTTGTTTTAATGTTATTTCTTGAAGTGATGGGAACCAGAATGTTCTCATTTCTGCGAAACCTGGTACTGTATTATAGTAAGGTGCTAAGTATTTTCCAAATGCTTCAGCAGCCTTCATCTCTTCATCATCATATAAATCCTTTACAGAATCTCTAACTGAGAAAGTTCCTGTAGCTTTTATATTTTTAACTTGCCACTCTTCATCGTTACAAGCAAAATCAATAAATCTCTTAGAAGCTTCTATTTTAGCATCATCTTGATTATCAAATACGCAATAACCACCAATTAAGAATTCTAATCCTAACTCTCCTTCAGGTGAAGGTATTGGTAATAATACATCTTCAAAATCACCAAGCTTTGACTCTGCATTATTAGCCTTTAAACCTGTTGAATAAAGAATTGTAAATGCTGATTTACCTTGAACAAATGAATCAATAGCATCACTTGAAGTTAATCCTTCAGATCCAGCTCCTATTAATCCTTCATCAATACACTTATTTACCCACTCTAAAGCTTCAACCATTTCAGGTGAATTTAAAGTATATTCACTTAAATCATCATTAAAAATGCTTCCTCCAAAAATATTAGCAAGGAAAGCTCTTGTACCTTGGTCACCAGCAGTACTCTTACTAAAGAATGAAACTGGAATTATATCTGGATTAGCTTCTTTTATACCTCTAAGCGCAGCTTCAAATTCTTCAATTGTCCAAAGTCTATCTTCTTTCTCTAATGGAAGTAAATCTAATAAACCTGCTTCTTCAAACATTGTCTTATTTGCAGCCATTACAAAAGCTGTTGTATTAAATGGATACATATAGTATGTATCATCAACTCTACATCCTTGTAAAATTTCTTCTGATACATCACCATTAAGCGCCTTAATCATATCATCTACGTCAGCTAAAACATCTTGTCTTCCGTAATCGATTATTCTTCCTGGTGCATCATAAAGTATATCTGGTGCTGAATTTGATGCAATTGCTGCTGTTATTTTTTCTCCTCCCCCATTGAAAGATATCATTTCCAAATTTACTTTAACGTCTGGATTTTTAGCTTCGAAATCTGATATTATTTGTTTTTCATATTTTCCAACCTCATCATCGATAGTTGCAAAATTAGGGAATGCCCACCAAGTTATCTCTGTGATATCTGTTACCTCAGTAGTAGCCTCAGTGCTATTACTTGAATCATTTGATTCTTCTCCAGTTGACGAATTACTTGAACTACATCCTGCTAAAGAAGTAATAGTTAAAGTTGCAGCTAAACATAAAGATGTTAATAGCTTTAATTTTTTCATAATAAATTCTCCCCTCTACACTTAAATATATATATTAATGTTTTATTAATATCCAACTTAAACTCATAAGTTTTATTCCTACTAACATACTTCTATAAATAGTCGCGTGAACATTTTCACGCGAACATTTTATTCATGCAACTTTCCACTAATAAACTTCTATTATTACTTCATTTAACTTATAGTTTTATAAATTTTCTTTTACAATTATTTTAAATTCGTTTTCATTTTTAATTTTCTCTGGTTTAACTCCTCTATATATACACTCAAACATCATATTTATCGCAGTATGACTCATTTCAAAGTAATCTGGTGTTATAGAAGCCTTAACCTTATCTTCTTTAATAAATTTCTTTATCTTATCTGATAATCCAATTGTCACTATCTTTAACTCATACTCCTCTTTTTCAAAGATATATTCAATCATACTTTCTAAAAATCTACTAGCATAAACTGCTCTAATATCTTTAGTTAAATATTTATTTATAACCTCTGGAATATTATTTTCTAAATCACTTATAAAAATAGGACCAATAATATCATTCTTTCTTTCTTCTAATAATTTCTGATATACGCCCTCAAAACTATCTTTAGCTGAAATCATGTCATCATCTGTTTCAATCAATAGAACCTTATCACCTTTTTCTAAGGAATTTAATAATAGATTTCCTAGTATTCTACCTAACTTGTTATAATTTGAATAAATACTTATTGTTCCCCTATCTAAAGGCAAATCTAAAGCTATAAAACTAATATCAGGATTATCAATTTTTATTTTTTTTATCTTTTCCTTCAAAAGAGGAGTAATTATTATTCCATCTACTTGCTTTTGCCTTATTACTTTTTTTACTCTTTCTACCTGCTCCTCTGGAAAATCTATATGAGTCTCAACAATAAATAAATTAAGTTTATACATACTCATATCTTTATATGCTGCTCTTAATCCCCTTTTAATAGTTTCTGTATAATAATTATTCCGTCCTTTAATAATAAATGCATAAATATTCTTTTCATTTTTTAAAGCAAGGCTTGTACTAATAGGATTCTTAACATATCCAAGTTCTTCACATAAATCTAGTATTCTTTTCTTAGTTTCCGGTTTAATGTTTCCTTTTCCATTTAATGCTCTTGCTACAGTTGTTCTTGATACATTTAAAATTCTTGCTATATCTTCTTGTTTTACCATTCATGACTCATCCCTTTTATATGTCTATAGATTAATTCTAATAGGTAAATGTTTACAATTCAATCCTCTAACACTAACTTTAACTCATCAAATTAAGCTATTTTCAGTTATTATTCACCAAATTTTTATAACTTATCTCATAAAACATCATTGTTTGTTTTAAGTTCATATAGTTTTTGAATCACTCTCTTACTTATTACAATATTTTATACTACTCTCCTACAAACAAGTTTTTGTTGATTTTAGTATAGTAATTCAAACTCTACCAAGACCAAAAAATTCCTTACGAAAAATTTGATTCTCTGTTCGTTTACTGCCTGCTGGGTATTGTTATCGGTGCTCGCCTGGGACATTGTCTGTTCTATGAACCAGGCTATTGGCTCTCTCACCCTGTAGAAATGCTGTTGCCCGTCAAGATTACCGATTCTGGGATAAAATGGACCGGTTATCAAGGTCTTGCCAGCCATGGAGGAACCATCGGACTAATGCTCGCCTTATGGATCTATTCACGCCGTGTAAAATTGAAGTTCCTGACTGTACTAGACAATATAGCCATCGCCACCCCGCTGGCGATGGGCGGTGTGGGGATGATACGCATTTCCGGCCCCGAGAGCTATGAAATCGCCGGCAAG
>OLNJ01001846.1_pt1 | contig 9751 bp, 13 predicted proteins | sample 1672191 | NCBI WGS metagenome assembly OLNJ01 (sample SAMEA3136657, study PRJEB25190) | human gut metagenome | biome: human gut; feature: human-associated habitat; material: faeces | place: Austria | collected 2013 | reverse complement strand
TAAATTACAGTTAAGTATAGATAAGATATGAAGCAAAAATAAAATTACTCAATTCAAAAAAACACATGGATTGGTTTCATCCCTGCGTTTTTTGAGAATTATTATATACTAAAATGTATAAATTTTTCTATTCATGTGAACTACTCCGACTTATAGAAGTCGGAGTAGTTCACTGTGCATAATACATTATTAAGTTTTATTCATCTTCTTGCCGTAAAATATCGACAACAACACGGGGCGCCCGAATCGACGGGCGCCCCATATATAACAAAATATTTTTATCGTAAACTAACAATCAAATCCTTCAGGTCACATATCTTTGCTCCGTATGTTTCTTTAAAATACCGCATTCCGTAATTATAGTCTTCTTCGGTAAACGAATCCGTGGTTTCTCTCGGAATTACAAGATCAAAACCGTATTGATATGCATCCGCCGCAGTGTGGCGGCAGCACATGTGAGTATGGAGACCTGCAATTATACAGGTATCAACACCCAGATCCTTTAAAAGAACATTCAGGTCGGTTCCGAAAAAACCGCTGTAATGGCGCTTCGGTACGATAAAATCACTGTCACATACATTAAGTTCCGGTATAACTTCCGCTCCCTTTGTTCCCGCTATGGCATGATCTCCCCAAAATTCCAATTCTTTGTCCACGTCTTTGATATGACAGTCATTTGAAAAAATAACCGGGATACCGCTTTCTCTGGCCGCATTACAAAGCTCTGCCACGGCAGGAACTATGGCCTTGCCTCTTTCGCAAGCCAATACTCCCGTGACAAAATCATTAAGCATATCCACAACAATTACCGCATATTTTGACATACATTTACCTCCGTAATGCAATAAACGCCATTTTACAGGCACAACAATAACACTGTCATATAGTTTAGCATATGACAGTTATGTGTCAAGACATGTATTAACATATATATTTATAAATATATGTATTTACATTACGGCAATTCCCGCATCGCACAATTTCTTATTAATGCGGTCAAATATTTCCCTGCTTTTGCATCCTATGCGATGCATATGTTTTCCGCCCGTAAGTCTGCTTATGGGCGCTGCGCTTTTGTTTTCTGAAACCTTTTTTAAATACATATCCACATCATATCTGGATGATAATTCCAACCTGCCCGTAAGTTCCCCGTATATGGCATGCTCTATGCTTACATCCATTACCACTCCCCCCATGTCAACAATCGTATACAATTCCTCTTCCAAACGATCGTCTCCGTGGTCACATACCAGTGTTCCCACATATATGTGGTCTTCAAACATTTTCTCCGTAAGAACATATCCTCTTGATGTTGCGGTAATGTCGGTTCCCGATGCCCTCAACAGCGCAATGTCACCCACAATGCTCTGCCTGCTTACATTAAATTGCCTTGCCATGTCAGAGGCGGATATCGGCCCGTCTGCTTTATTTAACATCTCTAAAATAACGATTTTTCTGTTGCTCATTATTCCCTTCCTTTAATAAGATTATTCGCTTCTTCTTCACTTATTTCCTGAAGTTCATCCATAATTTCAGCATTTCCCATACCGTAAATACTGTCGTCAAACGGATCGAAACCGATTATTCTGTCATTTATTATATCGGGGTTCACCTCTTGCCAATTACCGTCCCTGTAAACAAATGCATTTTCGACCAATCCGCCTTTTGGGCTCAGTACATCACCTTTAACAAGAAGCTTATTCTTTATTAAATAATATTTGATCATTTTCTTTACCTTTAATACATGATTTAATTATAAATACTAATGATATTTATTTTTCATTTACGAGTTTACCGGTCATGTGCTCAATATCGATTGCCATCATTTGAACAACATTAACCGACGGAATATGCATTGCAGCTTCAACCGCTTCTGCGGACGGATAGTACTTCTCGGTTAATTTTCTCAGTTTATCTTCCCAAAAGCTCCTGTCGTCAATAAATCGAGCTCTCCCGAACACAATAACACTGGTAACGTTCCATTCCCAGTTTCCTTCGGTTTTATAGCCCTGATTCCATACAGTAAAGCACACCTTGTCGCATTTTTTAATTGCATCAATCTTATGTCCGGTCTTTGCACAATGCAGATAGATTCGTCCGTCCGACTCATCATAATAGAAATCAATCGGTACGGTATAAGGATATCCGTCATCACCGATTACCGATAATGCCGCTCTTTTTTCTTCCTTTAAGATTCTTATGCACTCTTCGTCGGAAACCTGTTGTTTTATCCTTCTCATTGGTCTGAACATAAATTAATAATCCTTTCCGTAAGCCTCTTATCTTACTGCCATATCTTATACACTCGAAATGTACACCGTATTTTACATTCATCAACTGACGATAATATTCCGGCTTAATTGTGAACTTGGCCGGTTTACATAATGGCTCCGGCTTAATTTTGCAGACAGCGTCTGCAAAATCGGAAAAGTAAGATAGAGCTTGCGCATTTACCGTGTCCGACAACATATCAAAGATTGTCATCTGACAGAACTCTTCGTATGGCTTTCCATGCGGAACAGTATCTTTCAGACCGTCCATCTGCCATATATTCCACACAATCTTATTCGTAATCTGTCGCAACAGCTTTTTAATGTCTGTGTCAGTGATGTAGCTTTATTATAGTATAAATTTGTTAATTTTTATGTATCTGCCAAAACTTAATTATTTCTGTTAATATTCCGAATGTAAAAAAACGGCATAACCTACAGCCGTGTGTAAGCTATGCCGTCAATTACAAATGTCGGATTATTTTTATTACAATTTATTATATTACATTGTATTCCTTTAATAATTTCTCAATATCCGTATCCTTGATAAAATCAAGAGCTTTATGTACCGCAATTTTCTCTTTAAGCCCCATTTTCATCTCTGTAAGATGTCTTCCGTCACGCATACTGATTGTTGCCTTCAACAGGTCTCGTATATCATAGATACTTCCCCAAACCTCAGGGACTCCCCTATCCACGTTCAAAAGGGTATATACCGCTACCATTGCGGTTCTCATGGAATATTCCGTGGTAAATACCGTATCTCACGGAACTTCGGCAAAGTTACCTATGAAAGCAAAGTTAACGGCTCCTTCCGGAACAACATCAGGTCTGTCGCCTGCGGAACGCGGCATGAAATATGCGCTGGCAAAAGGCATCATAACCGGAATTGTTTTTGCGCTGTGTTCGGCAAGCGTTTCAATCTGATCAACCGGAACTCCGATGTGATACAGCCATTCCATGCATATTTCCTTTACGGTACAGTCTCTCATGTTCTTTTTAACATAATCACCGGGACGGTTGGTATGAAGTCCGTAAAGCCATACAAGGCACTGATCCTTAGGCTGTGAATGGAACTGTGGCTGTCTGTTGATTGTCCAGCTGAGAAGCCATCCGGAATCTCTTGCGGTAACAATTCCTCCCGTTACGACCTTGCCTGAAAGCGGATCGCGCTGACATATGTTTTTGATATACGGAAGAATTTTATCATCCAAAGTATTTACGGTTACTCCCATCCAGTTACATTCTTCCGGATTGCCATAGAACTTCTCAGGATGTCCGAATGAAGAATCCTGCTCGGCAATCTTGCGCCACAGGTCAAATGAACCGCCGGGGCGAACTTCTTTGATAAATTCACATGTCTTGTCCTGTCCTCCGATAGAAGAATTTTCTACATTGCTGCCGTTTGTGATAAACAGGTAATCATCTTCTGTCAAATCCAAATACTCTTTATTGCCTTCCGAAAGCAATTCAACGCGTTTTGCCGTTTTTTTGCCGTCATGAATATCGAAACGAACGTCCGTCACCTGAGTATTGAAATGGAACTGCGCGCCGTGTTCTTCCAAATAATGCACCATCGGAAGTATCATGGACTCATACTGGTTATATTTTGTGAAACGAAGTGCTTTAAGGTCAGGCAAACCGTCAATGTGATGGATATATCTCTGCATATATCTCTTCATTTCAAGTGCGCTGTTACAGTCGTAGAATGCGAACATCGTGCGCCAATATGTCCAGAAATTGCTGTTTAACACCTCTTCATCACAAACATCCGTAATTCTCTTTCCCTCAAGAAATTCGTCAGGAGTAAAAATTAAATGTGTAAGCTGCATGGCTGCTTTATCGCTTAAGCAAAACTTTCCGTCCGTATGAGCGTTTTGACCCTGTTTTTCCGTCACACGGCAAAGTGAAAAGTTGGGATCTTCCTTATTGAGCCAATAATACTCATCCAGCACACTGACTCCTTCCGTTTCTATGGATGGAATGGAACAAATCCCACATAACCTCAAAATGGTTATCCATTTCTCTTCCGCCGCGCATTACATATCCGATTTCCGGATAATTCCAGCCGTCACAGGCTCCGCCCGCAATCGGATCACGTTCAAAGAAATGAATATTCTTTCCCGGCATCTGTGCGTCTCTTATCAAGAAGCACGCCGCCGACAACGCCGCAAGTCCCGTTCCTATAAAATACGCAGATTTATGATCCACTCCTTCAGGTTTCTTTGGACGTGCAAAAGCCTCATAATTTCCGCTTGAATAATACATAACAGTACCTCCTTTGTTTTTACGTCATACCTTTAAATACGAATACAGTGTAGCTTTCCGAAATTCTTTCTACAATCAACAAAGAGACGCCGCTATCGAAACATTTGATAGCAACGCCTCTTTGTTGAAATTTTTGTCATTTTCACATATATGTTGTGTATTAATATTATATGCGGGGTTTGTCCGTCCTGTATTTTTCCAACATTCTGTTGATGTCTCCGTCAATCAAATCGCTGAGTCTTTCAACTATCTTTTCCGGAGGTTGACTCATGTTATGACTTATCCACTCAAGCATGATTCCCACAAAAGCATATTTATAAAAGTCGGCAATAAATTTCTTGTCTTCTTCCCGTACGCTCATTCCTTCGGCGCACTCTTCCACAACATCTATGATCAGTTGATAGACAACTCTGTATAAATATCTGACAATCTATTCCTGACTGACATGTCGGTAAATATTCAAAATAAAGGGTTTATTCTCCTCTACCGCATGAAAAATGTTAAGTAATCCCTGCTGCCACGTTTCATATGTGGTATTGCCGTCAGCCGCCTTACGGGAGTCTTCTTCACATGACTATTCAATCAAGTCGTAAATATCTTTAAAATGATAATACAAGGTTGCGCGAGTTACGCCGCAATCCTCCGTAATATCATTAATCGTAATCTTATTTACAGGTTTCTTAAGCAATAAGTTTTTAAGAGACGTTTCCAAAGCTCTTTTTGTTGTATCTGACATTTTTTCTACTCCATGTTTTCACAGTTACTCATATGTTCCTTAGTATATATGAGATTATGTTCCGCATACAATATTAATCGTACATACTTACCGTTCTGCTTCTCTCAGCTTCCTGTTTAGCATATTAAGCACACGTTTCTTGTCTCCGCTCCATTCCGGAGCAATTAAAAGGCTTTTGGGTCCGTCTCCCGTCATTCGATGAATAACGGTTTCTTCCGGTAAACGGCGTATACATTCAACTACCAGATCCGTATATTCATCCATTGTAAATATCGGAAAATGATTTTTGGAATATTCTGCCGCAAGTGCCGTGCCTTTAAGTATATGTAAAAGCTGTAACTTTATGCCGGGAAGCACGGGCTTTAACTCCGCCAGATAATCAATCGTATCAAGCATGTCGGCGATATTTTCCCCGGGAAGTCCCAAAATAACATGCACAACAACTTCTATTCCCCGTAAGGTCAGGCTTTTATATGCTTTTTCAAATACATCCGTATTATAACCCCTGTGAATCTTCTCTGCAGTTTTATTATGGACGGTTTGAAGTCCCAACTCCACGGTTACCGGCTTTATGGTATTTAATTCGCTTAACATGTCGAGCATTTCTTCAGGCAGACAGTCCGGTCTTGTCCCTATGGATATTCCCACTATTTCCGGAAATGAAAGTGTTTTCCGGTATAACATGCTCAGCCTTTTCACATCGCCGTAGGTATTTGTATAAGATTGAAAATATGCGATATAGCGACCGCTTTTATCTTTCGGCAGCTTATGCTCTACACGATGTTTTGCAATTTGAATCTGCTCCTCTATGGGAAGCAGCGGAGCGGCAAAATCACCGCTTCCTCCCTCGGAACAAAATATACACCCTCCGAATCCTATATTTCCGTCCCTATTTGGACAGCTGCATCCGGATTGAAGTGACAGTTTGTAAACTTTACGTCCGAAGCGCCTGCGATAGTGCTCCGACAGAGTAATATAATTCATTGTTTGTCTTCCTGATTAATATATTGGTTAAATAATAACACAATGCTTTTAATTATAATTAAAAATTCACATACACAAATAAAGACTTAAAAAGAGAACTGCACTCCATTTAAGTCTTTATTTATATATTTAATTTTTTATAATCATATCGTCGTAACTGCGGCATAAATTTTCCGCTGATTCTTACGTCTATTCGCAAACTTCTTCTGAAAGTTTGTCGATACAGTCCGAAAAATCACTGTCCGCAGATTTGTCTTACTTTACGTACTGCTTCATGCAACTGCTTCTCTCCCGGCTTTCCTCTGAAATAAAATGTTTCATCCTCAACAGGTATTCCCTTACGATTCAGTGCATCCTTCAAAACTTTAATCGCATGCTTTGAGATCCAAGATGTGGAAAACACAACCGCTTTTCCGACATTTTCCTTCTTAAGTCCCGCAACAAACTTTTTCAAATGCTTATCTATTCCATAGGCATACAAAGCGCCTCCGATGAATAAAACATCGACATGCTCTCTGACAGGTGCCTCCGGCGAATCAACAGATACCGCTTCCTCATTAATTGCTTTTGCTATTGCCTCAGCGGCGACTTTGGTATTTCCCGTTCTTGAATAGTATCTGACCGCATTCTTCATGGTTTGTTCTCCTTTATATAATAATTAGACATTATACAGCTTATTCTCTCATTCCGTATATAAATTTTTATAACAACAGACGTTATTCTGTCGGATTTTGCTTTCGGTTTTATAATTATGATACTGTTCAACAAATCGATGCCCCTAAATCAAACGCTTCCGCATTCGGTGCAAGGTTGTGAATATCCAAATCGTCAGTATGCTCAAGAACCACTTTCCCTATATTGGTCCAGGACAATCGTGTCATAAGATAATCAAAATGCATTAATAACTGTTCCGGGTGACTTCCTCCGGCTGCCGTCAAAAGAGCTCCGCTTTTATTATTTCCGTGCAATGTATCATGATTACATTCGGCTAATGCCCACATGCGATCCATGGCATTTTTAAGAAGTCCGCTGTAAGACCAGAAAAACAAAGGCGTTGCAAATACGATAACATCGGATTTTCTGTATAAAGAATAAATCCTGTCCATATCATCTGACTGCGTACACGGTTTGTCAAAGTCTTTTCCGCCGTGCAGACATCCGATACACGGATGAATATGCATGCTTCGTAATTCCATCACATCAACTTCATGGCCCTGTGATTCGGCACCTGCTTTAAAGGAGCGAATTAATGCATCTGTAAATGCATTCGGACGTGACGAACCGTTTAAAACCATAATTCTTTTCATTACCGCTCTCCTCTGTGCTTTAGTTCTGATTATAAATATTTTTAAATTAAACTCAACTTTTGTCCTATCATATAAGCATTCTCCAAATCCTTGGGAAAATTCTTTTCATGTGCTGATTTCAGTAATCCGGCGGTGTTCCATGACTTTCTCGGACTTGCGTTTAATATAATAGCTTTCACAATAAGACTCCTTCATAAAATGGAATATCCCTTATTTAAATATGAACATAAGAAAATTATTAGCTATATTGCCTTAAATATGAACGAAAAGCCCCTTAATTTAAAAGCTAAAATAGCAATAAAAATATATGATTTCTTATTAAACTTACTAATTGTTTATTTCATGATTATTATGACTATCATTTAATTCATGAGTATCTTTATTTTTAAAACCTACCACATACATTAGCCACATCAAAATTAATGGAGCCGAATATGTTAGAGGATATAAATATCTTTTTCCCTCTATATACATTGAAACAGCAGAATGTTTGCCAATCGCATTTTCTTTTCTCGTTGCCTTCGTTTTCGCGCATTTCGCCTCAGTTAAGTGCGATGATCGTTATATTGTACCGACTGCCTCCAAAATCAGTATACATAGACATCATATTTATATACTGAAATGTCAGGACAATGTTCTCCTCAGCCGTGTATATAGTGTTATACGCCACGGTCAGTCTTGCGGTCTGTCCATTCTTCGGTATGATCGTGCTGATTTGAGTGTCCAGTCCTATATCGTTGCTGTATCCATCGGCAAGGGCAACCACGCAAGTTCTATCATCGCCGTTGGCACTGACTGCAACCGTTCCGCTGAACACCAGACTGTAAGTATGACCCTTGGAAAGCGTGATGGTGTTGTTGGAGGAGTTATAGGAGATCAAGCCTCCGCTCTCTTTTTTCACAACAAGCGGAAGTTTCCCCCAACTATTAGTTTCACCGTGCGCGGAAAAGTATCCGACGCATGATCCGTCTTTACCGTTGGCGCCAGTGTCACCTTTTTCACCTTTTTCGCCCTTTTCGCCGGTGGCCTTTACGCCGGTGTCAGTGCCACCGATCCACCAATTTCCGTTCTCACCGATGAATGGCGTATTGCCGTCTTTGCCAGATGCACCGTCTTTGCCGTCTACACCGGTTTCTCCTTTCTCACCGGTGTCGCCTTTTTCGCCCTTTTCGCCGGCGGCCTTTACGCCGGTGTCAGTGCCGCCGATCCACCAATTTCCGTTCTCACCGATGAAGGGCGTATTGCCGTCTTTGCCGGATGCACCGTCTTGTCCGGCCTCTCCGTCACGTCCCTTCAGAGTTGAAAGATCATACAGGTTCAGCCACACCTCATCGCCAACATAACGCCACTGAAGCATTGCTTCATTTACCCGGAATTCCGGCGTTTTTCCGTTTTGTCCGGCGGGCCCCGAAATATCAGCCAGCGCCACAAGGTTCTGCCACTCGCCACCCGCATAACGCCATCGAATGTACAAGTCATCCTTTTGAATCTCTATATTTTTTCCGTCCTTGCCGTTGACGCCGTTTGTGCCGTTTATTCCGTCCTTGCCGTTTGTGCCGTTTATTCCATCATTGCCGTTGACGCCGTCCTTGCCGTCAATACCGTCGGCACCATTTTCTCCCGCAGCGCCCGTAAGCTCGGCAATTGTTACCAGATCATGCCAGTCGCTTTCGTCACTGTATTTCCACTGGATGGCGGTACCGCTGTTTCGTACCTCCGTCCGTTCTGCCGTGCTTAATTGCTGTTGAGCGCATCCGGCAAAAAGCACAAGGCACAGCACCATACATAGGGCGAGCAGGACGTTTAATACCCGTTTTCTCATTTTGTTACCTCCGTTTCGCTATCCCTCGACAGCTTAAAGTCATATTTCATTTCCAGCATTGCAAACAGCTTATACATAACCTCTGTAGCGATTGCCTTGATATCCAGTGATTGAATAAAGGCAAGCACCTTTGCCTGCTCTGCCTCCGGCACCCGGTACACCCGCATCGCCGCCGTCAGAAAACGGCTGAGCTTGCGTTCCAGCGGAAAATGAATATCGCATTTTCTCGCCATATAGCTGCGCATCAGTCCTGCCGTGCCGATTTCCATCTCGTAAAAGTCGCTCTCGGTATCATCGGGGAAATGTTCACCAAAAATCTGCTTCAGCTCTGCCGTGGTATGTAGGTAGATATACTCCGATGTTT
>OLNJ01001842.1_pt1 | contig 9765 bp, 7 predicted proteins | sample 1672191 | NCBI WGS metagenome assembly OLNJ01 (sample SAMEA3136657, study PRJEB25190) | human gut metagenome | biome: human gut; feature: human-associated habitat; material: faeces | place: Austria | collected 2013 | reverse complement strand
TCATCAACGTCGACGATGTCTCGTTCTCCTATGGCACGCAGACCGAGCAGGCGCTTAAGCATATCTCGCTCGGCGTGAACAGGGGAGATTTTATCGGCATTATCGGGCCTTCGGGCGCCGGCAAGTCCACACTTGCCGCCTGCCTGTCGGGAGCCGTACCCCACCATTACACCGGCGCCTTTTATGGCTCCGTGTTAGTTGACGGCCACGACACCTGCGAGGTCTCGCTCACCGACGTATCGCAGATCGTCGGCAGTGTGTTGCAGGACATCGACACGCAAATAGTCGCCTCGGTCGTCGAGGACGAGATGCTTTTTGGCCTGGAGAACTTTGGCGTTTCCCACGACCAGATCGAGCAACGTGTGAGCGAGACGCTTAAGACCGTCGGCATCAGCGACCTGCGCGACCGCGAGATCGCCACGCTTTCGGGCGGCCAAAAGCAAAAGGTTGCCATCGCCGCCATCCTCGCCATGCGTCCGCGCGTGCTCGTGCTCGACGAACCCACCGCGGCGCTCGACCCCGCCAGCTCCACGCTGGTCTTCGAGACCCTACGCGAGGCCAACCGCGCACTCGGCATCACCATCGTCGTCGTTGAGCAAAAAGTCGCCCTGCTTTCGGAGTATTGCAACCGCGTGCTCGTGCTCAATCATGGCGAAATCGCGCTACAGGGCGAGCCGCACGAGGTCTTCGCGCACGCCGATGAGCTCCGCGCCATCGGTGTCGATAGCCCGCGTGTCACGCGCATTTTCAACAGCCTCGAAGCCGATGGCCTGGCCAGCGGCACTCCCTGTTTGGATGTTGATGAGGCCGAGCGCCTGATTACGGGCATCGTCGACCCCGCACACGCAAGCAGCGACACTCAGGCACCCGCCGGCTCACCGCACGCACCGTCGTTGCGCCCGCACGCCAAGGACGCCGAGCCCGTGCTCACCTTCAATCACGTTGAGTTTGCCTATCCCAATGGCGGCGCCGCCGTCAACGACCTCAACCTGACCCTCTATCCCGGCGAGCTCGTGGGCATCGTCGGCCAAAACGGCGCCGGCAAGACCACGCTCACCAAGCTGCTCACAGGCCTGCTTAAGCCCGCCTCAGGCAGTGTGCGCGTCACGGGACTGGATACCGCAGCCGTCCCCACGAGCCGCATTGCCCGCGAAGTCGCAACCCTCTTCCAAAACCCCGACCGCCAAATCTGCAAGGACACCGTGCTCGACGAGGTCGCCTTTGGCCTGGAGCTTGCCGGCATCGACCGTGCCGAGGCGCTGCGTCGCGCCCAGCTCGTCATCGACCGCTTTGGCTTGCCGGCCGACGAGGCGCCCTTCTCGCTCTCGCGCGGCCAGCGCCAGATGGTGGCACTCGCCTCCGTCGTGGTCATAGAGCCCAAAATCGTGGTGCTCGACGAGCCTACGAGCGGCCTTGACTACCGCGAGTGCATGACCGTCATGGAGACCGTTCGCACCATGGCCGAGCGCGGCTGCGCTGTAATCATGGTCTGCCACGACATGGAAGTCGTCTCCGACTTTGCCGAGCGCATTGTAGTAATGGCCGACGGCCGCATCCTCGAGCGCGGCCGCACGCACGAGCTGTTCTCGAACATCGAGCTCATGCAGCGAGCCTACGTTGAGCCGCCCCAGGTCATAGAGCTTTCTCGTCGCCTGGCATCCTCCGTCTCTCCCGCCTTTGCACAGGTGAGCGAGGTCACCGATATCGTTCGCATTACCGAGGAGATGGTCCACCGTGGTTAACGTCATCGACTATATGCCGGGCGATACACTGCTGCACCGCTTGAACCCGGTCGTCAAATTGGGCCTTGCCGCCGCCATCATCATCGGCATCTTCCTGTCCGACACCTACGTGGCGCTGTTGGGCTTTTTGGCGCTCACCCTTGCACTGGGCGCCTACGCCGGTGTCGTCGACCGTCTGCTCGCGCTGCTCAAGCTGCTGATTCCGCTCGCGCTCATCATGCTGGTGCTTCAGCTGGCCTTTATGCGCGACGGCAACATGGTGTGGGGCTTTATCACCGACACGGGCCTCATTACCGGATCGAAGGCCTGCCTACGCCTGTTGGGCGTGGCGCTGCCACTCATCCTCATGCTTATGGTGACCAAGCTCAACGACCTCGCCAACGCCTGCGTCGAGGTGCTGCACGTGCCATATCGTTATGCCTTCACCTTTACCACGGCACTGCGCTTTGTGCCGGTATTTGGCCAGGAAATGAACGCCATCATGGAGGCACAGACTGCACGCGGCGTCGAATACGACACTAAGAATCCCGTCAAGAAACTCAAGCTTATGCTGCCGCTGTGCGTGCCACTACTTATCTCGAGCGTAGGCAAGACCGATGCTACCGCGCTTGCCGCCGAGCAGCGAGGCTTCTACCTGCGCACGCGTGCGAGTTCGTATAAGCGCTACCCCATCAAAGGCCTAGATATCGCCGTACTTATCGTCAGCATCACCCTTATCGCCATCGGCTTCCTGTTCTAGCAATCGCTGGCAGCAACTGACAAACGCAAAAGGCCCCGGCTCGCATCAAACGAGCCGGGGCCTTACTGTTTTCCCAGATAAAACCTACCAAAATAAACCTGTCCCTTTTTGGCAGGTCGAGGGCTACAGGCGGTAGGGGACGCCGCTGCGAATGATGGACTCGCGCACCAGGACATCCATCGCATCGAGGGTGATCTCGGGCATCTCGCGATACTTCTGCAACACCGAAAGCTCCGTGCAGGCCAGGATGACGCGGTCGCAGCCGCTACGGGCGAACTCCCACATCACGCGGTCAAACTTATCCATATCGGGCTCGCGCCCGGCCTTCACATCGTCGTAGATGAGCGACATCACGTCGGCCTGACGCTTTTCGCTGGGATAGACGACCTCAACGCCCGCGGTCTCACATTCGCGCCCATAGACGTCTGCGCCCACGGTACCGTCGGTGCCCATGATGCCGATCTTGTGCACCGGCTCGGCCGGCATGCTCAGGTTTGGATCGAACTCGCACTCCCCCATCACCGCGCCGGCCAGAGCATAGCGCACCGACTCGCGCGGCATGTGGATAATCGGCACCTTGGTAAACGACTGAATCTGATCGTAGAAGTAGTGCGACGTGTTGCAGGGAATGGCAATGTGCGCGCAGCCCAGTGACTCGAGCGCTTGGGCGCACTCCTTCATGGTCGCCAGCAGCTCGGCATGCTCACCGGTCTTGATGGCCAGCGTGCGGTCGGGCATGGTCGACTTGGAAAGCACCACCATGTCGATATGCTCCTGGTCGCACGTAGCCGCCGTATGGCGTACCACCTGGTCGTAGTAATACGACGTTGCCTCGGCGCCCATGCCGCCGATAACTCCCAGCTTTTCCATCGCCGCCTCCTTGGTGACGCCTGCGCAATTGCGCGTATCATACCCGCGCCCGCCCGATGCAAACCGGACGGGCGCCGCACTCATCTACTTGTAATACGTCTTGAACAGCTTAAAGTGGCGCAGCTTGGTGTGCCACATGCGCAACCAGCGGTTAAAGACAAAGTCTCCCTTCATAAACGAGGGATCGGCGCCCTTGCCCTCCTTGGCCAGACGATGCGCCTTCGCACGCAGCTCGGGGTCCTTGACGTACTTGTCAACGACGCCCATAGGAACAACCATCCACAGCGCCTCATCCTGCGCCGTCACAAATTCCGGCTCAAACGGGCGGTTATAGACGTACTCATCTACCACGTATTTAGCAACGTTAAAGCCACTATTGGTGACATAGTAATTACTGCGGCCCTGACGCGTGTTGAAGTCGAAGAACTTAAACGAGCCATCGCGCTCGTCGTACTTGACGTCGAAGTTGGAGAAGCCCGTAAACTTAAGGTCCTCAAGCAGCTTGCGCACGCCACCCATGAGCTCGTCGTTGGGCTCAGTGATGATGCAGGCATGGTTGCCGACGCCGTGGGGCTGATGCTCCTCGAGCAGCACATGACCCAGGCACATCATGCGAACCTTGCCGTTGCGGTCGGAATAACTGGTAAGCACGCGCATGTACTCGTCGTTGCCGGGCACGCGGTCCTGCAAGATGAGATCATCGGTGTAGCCGCTGGCGTACACATCGCGAATGACTTGTTCCAGCTCGGCGCGATCGGCAATCTCGTAGGCCTTCTTCTGACCCTCGAACTCGTGCTCCCACCACATGATGCCGTCAGAGGGCTTCAGAATCATCGGGAAGGGGAAGTCGATCTGGTCGAGCACCTCGGCCGAAGCCTCGCCCTGGGCGTTGAGCATCGCCATGGTAAAGGTAAACGTGTGCGGATAGGGGACGCCGTGCTTCTCGCACAGCTCATAGAAGATCTCCTTCTTCTGGCACTGTTCGAGCATGCTGTAGGGCGCATAGGGCGCGATGACGTTCGAGGCAAGCTGGCCGGCGTCCTGGGCCTGCGCGGCAAGCGCGACGTAGTTGTCGCCGCAGCCCATGAGAATAATCTTCTTATCAGGATTGGCCTGTGCGACGCCGTTAACGGTCTCGATCATGACCGGCATGGTATCGATATCCACGTTGGGCGTGTAATCGATAATTTGGCTGCGATACGCGGGGCCGGTCTGGTACTTGCCAAAGACCAGGCTCTTAACCTGATACTCCTCGTAGAAAGCGCGCGCCACCGAATACGCGTTGATGTCGCCGCCGAGCAGCACGGGGATAAACTCGCGCTCTGTAAACTGCAATGCCATGGAAACTTCCTATCTAGAACTGCCCACACGACGGGCGGTCTTTGTGCAACTGATTTATTCTAGCGTGCCGAGCCGCCGGCACCCAAAGCTCCACCGTATCTATGGCAATCGGCGTAATTATCCAGCACGAAGGCGGCGATCACCGGTGTACGACAACGGGCAATGAACCCACCGTTGTTGTAGGATTCAACATGTTGCCAGCCCCGTCGAAAGGTACACTGTGCCCCAGGCTCATCCGATCAACAACCCCATCATTGACGCCGCAAAGCGCGAACTTGCGGATCGTGCCCAGACGGCAGCTCCCCTACGCACCGCAAACGATGCTTACAACGGGCCTGCCCGCATCGTCTCAATCAACACGTCGGAGCACAAAGGCACGCGTAAGTCACCCGTCGCCGACGGGCACGACACCGTCATCGAGCAGTTTGGCCTCGCCTCCGATGCGCACGCCGGGCATTGGCACCGTCAGGTCTCCTTTTTAGCTGCAGAGTCAATCCAGACGGCGCAGGCGCGCGGGCTCGATGTGCACGAGGGCGACTTTGGCGAGAACTTCACCACCCAGGGTATCAACCTGCTCTCACTCCCCTTGGGCACGCAGCTCAAGATTGGCAGCGAAGTGCTCGTCGAAATCAGCCAGATCGGCAAAGTCTGCCACACCCGCTGTGCCATCTACTATCTCGCCGGCGACTGCATCTTCCCCCACGAGGGCATTTTTGGCGTCGTGTTGCAGGGCGGAGAAGTCCATGTCGGTGACGACATACAGGTGGTTAAGTTCGGCGATGGCACCTGTTCCTTCACTCCCACCGAGGCACTCAAAGAGGTGGAGCAGGCTCGCCGCGAAGGAACCCTATAGTTGCAAAACCCCACGTTGAGGTAGCTTTTACAGCCAAGAATCCCGTTACAACAGGGTGCCGTAACGTTAAAGTTGAACTCTATGGTTTCTCAACAATTCACCATTCCCGCAGGTCAAGGCCAAAGCCTCAAGTTCAACTTGACCCTTTAGAACCTTTAAGGTTCAAGTTGAGGTCGAAAGCAGTAGTAGAATACCGTTCGAACCATAACCTACGATTGATTGCAGAGGGACTGGATGCAGCATTCGAACCATCGCACCGCAGCGCTCATCGCGTCGAAGCCGGCTCGTATCATCACGAGCGCCGCGCTCGCCGTCGCGCTGACGGCCACGCCGATGCTCCCCCCCGTCGCGGCCTATGCCGCCTCGCAGGCAACGCAGGATCAGCTTTCCGCCGCCCAGAAAAAGATCGAGGACGCCACGAGCGCCTACAACGACGCCCGAACCAAGCTCGAGGATCTGCAAAAGCAGATCGACTCCAATGAGGCAAACATCGATAAGATTGAGGCCGAGCTACCCGAGCAGCAGGCCAAGGCAAGCTCCGCCATGCGCGATCTGTATAAGTACCAGAAGGGCACCAGCCCCATCGTGAGCTTCCTGGTGAACACGCAGAGCTTGGGTGACTTTATCACCACCTGCAAATACACCAACCAGATTACAAGCTCGAGCGTCGACGAGATCGAAGAGCTTAACAAGATGCAGACCGAGCTCGAGCAGAACAAGACTGAACTCGAGCAGGCCAAGTCTCAGCTCGAGGGCGAGCAGAAAAATGCCGAGGATGCACTGGCGCAGGCTCAGCAGCTCCGCAGCGAGGCGCAGGCAAAGGCCGAGCAGGAAAATGCTGCCGAGCTGGCAAAGCTCGAGGCCGACAAGGCCGCTGCCGCCGAGAAAATCTCGGGCGAGGGCGTAAGCGGCAACAACTCCAACAGCCAGGCCAACAACGCCAACACCACCATCGACACCACGGTGAACAGCTCGAATAGCGGTAACTCCGATTACGACTCGTTCATTAACGAGTGGACGAGCCGCATCGATAACTACCTTGCCGGCTCCCCTATGGCAGGCCAGGGCTACAACTTTGCCGTCGCCGCCTGGAATACTGGCGTCGATCCCCGTTGGTCCCCCGCCATCGCTTGCATCGAGAGCAGCAAGGGCCTCTATTGCGCCGGCTCCTATAACGCCTGGGGCTGGAGTGCCCGCGGCGGTGGTTGGCGTAGCTTTGGTAGCTGGAGCGAGGGCGTCTCCGCCCACGTTGCCTACCTGGGCGCCAACTATGGTTCCACGCTTACTCCGGCAGCCGCCAAGAAGTACTGCCCGCCCACGTGGCAGGACTGGTACAACAAGGTCGCCAATCAAATGAACCGTATTTAAGTGCAACTGCAAAGGGGCCCCAAACGGGGCCCCTTTTCGATTCTCTAGGAGACGATACCGGTCGCGTTGCCGATAACAACGACGACGCACATGACGGCAAACATAAACCCGAGCGCCTTGAACCACAGTTCGACAAAAGCACTCCCCCGATACCGATCGAGCACGGAAAAACGACGTCGAAGCCTACGCCGGTCGAGCATTCCGAATGCAATGAGCAGCACCAGGCCATCGACCATAAAGAAATACTCAAGCGCCAAAAACCACGTTGGATAGTTTCGGTTTTCGCCCGTCGGCGTAAATACCGCAAAATGGCTGCCCATCAGCAGCAACAATGTTGTCGCATAGACGCATCCATTCCATATGCGCCCCACGGGCTCGGGGATACGCGAGAGCAGACGCGCACATTTGGATGTCACGGGAGAGACGAACGAACGCCGGTTTGCAGAAGACGGAAACGTGAGGGCAACAGGCTGCTGTACCCGCTGCACCTGTGACACCGCGACCCGGGGCACACTGGCAGCAGAAAAGGCCACGGGCGACGGTGCAGGGAGACATAGCTCATACGCCGCACGCGCAGCATGCCCCAGTGCCATTGCACTCGCAAAGCGCTTGGCGGGATCGAGCGCCATCGCCATGCAAATCACATCCGCCAGCGGAACGGGAATGCCGTGCGCCTCGCATTGTTCACGTATGTCCCGCCCCGGTTTGGGGTCAGTTCCCGTCAGGCAAAAGAACAGCAGTGCGCCAAGCGCGTAAATATCGCTGCGGACGCTCGTCTGCCCAAACCCAAACTGCTCGGGCGGCGCATAGGAACGCGTGCCAAACTTGACGGTGTCGGCGTCGGCGCCATCGCGCCAAACGCGCGCGATTCCCAGGTCAATAATCACCAGCGAGGAAAAGGTCATGCCGGCATCGGTCGCGTATCTCACGCCCGATACGATGATGTTCGAGGGTTTAAGGTCGCGGTGGATTACCGGTACCCCCGGCTCCCCCGCAGCTGCAAAACCAGCATGCAGCTCGCCCACCGCTTCACACAGAACGGGATACAGCCCGCGGGCATAATCGGGCGTCGCCCCCAAGCGTCCCACCAACGCCTCGAGTGTCTCGCCTTCGACATACTCCATCACCACGTCAAGCTCGTCACCCACACGGCGGCAATCGACGATTCGGGGCAAGTACTCAAAACGACGACCGGCGCGCTGGGCCGCAAACAGGCGCTCATATGCTCCGCCAATCTGCACCGAAGCATCAATGCGCTTGCGGACAAAGGGACCGAGAGACCCGCCGCCAGAGCCCTCAAAATAGACGAGTTCGGTCGTCTCGACATCCGATCACTTGAGCACGCGCTCCACACGATAGCTGTCATCGCGGTCGAGCGACGCCAAATGCTCGACAAGTGAAGCAGTCAGCTCGTCATCGGAATATGTTGGGCTCTGAGTATCCATGGCGTCCATTATAACGCAGGGTGCGGACACCCCATCGTGTCCGCACCCTGTTCGTTTGCATGGTTGTTCTGGTGACACCGCCAGCTCAGCCATCGGCCGCTAACTCACCGTTTCCTCGCCAAAGCGATACAGCTCTTCATTGACCTTTTGGAGGCTACAGCCACGGTCGATGCAAAAGATAATGATTGCATCGCGACGGTCCTTGCAGTTGAGGACGCTCACTCCGGCAGCCGTCAGGGCGCGGTTGGTCTCCTTCATCGACAGCGCCATTGCAAAGGCAATCTGCAGCACCTTATTGCGGCTCGGATTGCGCGAACCGGTAAAGATCTGATAGCCAAAGGTCTCGTTGAGGTCGGCCATGCGCACCACGCGCGAGCGCTCGAGCCCCTTTTCTTGCAGCAACTGCTTTAAGTAGTCCGAAAGCGACGGGGCGGCAAAGTCGTGTTCTTTGATATAGCCATCGATGTTCGGCGCGTCGAGAAGCTCATTGAGTAACTCGTCCGTCAGCTTTTTATCGGGCATATGACCTCACCTCCCATACGGCGCAACGGTAGCGACATATTAGGCCAGCACCCAGCTCGCAGTCGCGGACTTATCAAACATGTTGGCAAAATAGAGAGCCTTCTTGATGTCACCATCAAAGTAGATATTGCCCGCCACGGAGCCACCGGCGGCAAGGGTGCCAGACTGCAGCTCATCGGAGCCCTCGCTGTAGTAACCCTGGTTCTGCTGCGCACCGTTGGCGTCTTCGCCCTTCCAGTCGTAGATATTGTAATCTGCGCCCTCATCGCCATTGTTGACGTACGTGACGTGAATACCCGTCATGGTCGAACCGTCATAATTTGTGAGACCGGGCTGGACGGAATCGACGACGACGGAAAGGCCAGCAGTCGTGGTCACCGTCGCGCCAACAGCCAGGTCAGTCGTCGGCTGTTCTTCCTTCTTCGTCTCTTCCTTCTTGTCGCCATTGTCGGCATCCTCGGTGACGGTCGCCTTATCGCTACCGCAACCGGCAAGAAGACTGGCAGTCCCCAAGGCAACAGTGGCGAATGCGCCAAGTGCAGCGCGACGGCTCAGCAGCACTTCGTTTTCGAGCTTATTCATCATGCATCCTTCCTACGATCCGGCTACCGCGCCGGCACACAGCACATCGTAGGAAGGATTAAACTTGAATTCATTAGCTGAGAGCTAAGGTTGCCATATAGAAGAGCATGAAGCGCGTGTCCACCGCCGATGACACCTCGAGGCTTGCCAACATCGTTCTTAATTTTATAAACTGGAATTGTTACACTTAAAAAAGTGGAATTTCACCGTCATAGTTCTCTGCTTTTTCCAATAGCGGTCCTTTAGCCCCCATCGTAAACGCGATGTCGCTACTGCGGATAGAGAGCAGCTCCATTCCGGGTC
>OLNJ01001837.1_pt1 | contig 9787 bp, 6 predicted proteins | sample 1672191 | NCBI WGS metagenome assembly OLNJ01 (sample SAMEA3136657, study PRJEB25190) | human gut metagenome | biome: human gut; feature: human-associated habitat; material: faeces | place: Austria | collected 2013 | reverse complement strand
TCGAACTTCCTTTTCTTTATCGGCAAATATCAAATTTTTTTTGATACAGCCCCTTATTAATAATTTTATTTAATATCATATAATGATTTATTTTTTGGCAATATTGTTTCTATAGATTTAGATGAAAATATAACTAATTTGTGTAATGCTCTAGTGCAAACAGTATAGAACAAATTACTATCTTCTCTATCTAAGTAATTTTCACCATCTGCAACTATAACTCCATCAAATTCTAAACCTTTTGCTAAATAAGATGAAATTACATTTATACCATTTTTCAATTCTGAATTTTCATTATCTATAATGTTTATATCTAAATTAAAGTTTTTTAAACTATTAAATATATTTTTAGTAGTTTCTTTATTTTTGCATATCACTGCTATAGAACTACATTCTTTATCTTTCATATCTAGTATTGCATTTTTTATAGATATGATTAAATTACTATCATTAATAATTATTTTAGGATTTTCACCTATTCTTTCTACTGCTTCTATCGGTTCATGGGTATCTAAAATTTCCTTAGCAAAATTTGTTATATTAGCAGTTGATCTATAGCTCTTAGAAAGAATAGCAACTTTTACATCGTCAAAAACTTCTAAAATGCTATCTTTATTTTTAACATTTGAATATTTATCTATCCTTTGGTTTAAATCTCCCATAATAGTTATCTTTGCATTACTAAAAGACTTTCTTATTAATTGATAAAATAATGGACTATAATCTTGAGCTTCATCTATAAGTATATGCTTCATATTACTATAATTTCTAAAGCCTTCCATAGCAGCTCTAATATATATAATTGGTGTTAGATCTTCATATTTTACTTCTTTATCTAATATATATTCGATTGTATATTCTTTAATATCTTTCAAGTCATCGTTTGTGTACTTCTCGATATTTTCCCATAGAAGTTTGTATATAGCAACATTATCTAAAGTTTTTATCATTTTATCTACTTGTCTATTTACTTCTTCTTTACAATAAGTATAAAACTCTTCTTTATCTTCTATATAATCTAAAGCTAAATTATCATCTGAAGCTAAATATTTAGTTTCAAGTTGAGAAAATAAACTTTGCTTAACGACATCAATTCTATTTAATAATGGTATATCCTTAAATCTAGTTAAAAATGTTTTTTTAACTACATCTTTGCTTATAACTTCAGAATTATCTATAATTATAGGATTTATTTCTATTAAATGATTTGGAAGATCCTTTGTATATTTATCTAAAATAGACATAAATTTTGTAGTATTTTTGTATTCCATAGATTTTGATCTAATTTTAAAGCTAGTATTTTTTCTATCTACTGAATATATATAATCTAGATGTTCATTTTTACTTTCAAAAATATAATTTGTTGGTAAAAATCTCTTTGAATATAACTCAAAAGTAGTCTGTAATATATTACTTTCTCCAAGGTCAGGCAATACATCAGATATATACTCTGCAAAAACTTCATTAGGACTGAAAATTAATATATTATCGGCTTTTAAGCTTTTTCTATTTTTATATAATAAGTAAGCTGCTCTGTGTAGTGCTATAGAAGTTTTACCTGATCCAGCAGCTCCTTGAATAAATAATATTTTACTATCATCATTTCTAATAATATCATTCTGCTCTTTTTGGATTGTTGCAACTATATTTTTCATCTTATCTGTTGCATTTCTATTAAGCATAGTACTTAGATTTTCATCGCAAAGAGATTCATTAGAATTATGCATAAAAACTATTTTTCCATTTTTTATATTAAACTGTCTACTAAACTCTATTTCTCCAGTTATAGTTCTATTTGGTGCTTTATAATACGCTGGTCCAACTTCAAAATCATAAAACATATTAGATACAGGAGAACGCCAATCAAATACTAAGAATTCAAAATCCTCTTCATTTTCTACAGTAGATAATCCAATATAAAAACTTTCAGCTTCTTCTCCGTCTTCTTTAAAATCTAATCTTGCAAAGTAAGGTGACTTTAATTGTCTTTCTAATGTTTTAATCCTTGAAATTTTGCTTGCATATAATTTTTCCTCTAAGGCAACCTGCCCACAATTTTCATTTATTTCAATTTCATCTAATTCACTTCTATTATCCCAAAGGAATTTTCTGTGTTCTATAATAGATTTATCTTGATTAGAACTTGAAACTCCATAATTCTCTAATAAACTATTTATTGTATTTATAGTATTTGATAAATACTTTTCTTCGTCTTTTATGTCCTTACCTATAAGCATTAAATTTTCTCCTCTACTAATAACAAATTAATATTCTACTTTTAACATACATAGTCCTTTGGCTGGAGCCTTTTCCCCTGCTTTGCTTCTATCTTTTTCTTCTAAGATACTTCTCATATTTTCAATAGATAAATTACCTTTACCCACTTCAATTAATGTACCTACAATAATTCTTACCATATTTAATAAGAATCCATTACCATTAATAGTGATAGTAATTATATTATCCTTTTCATTTATATTAATATAGTTTATAGTCCTTATTGTTGATTTCCCATTTTTAGCCTTAAGACTTGTAAAACTTCTAAAATCATGAGTACCTATAAGTACTTCTGAAGCTTCTATCATTTTGTTAACATCAAGTTTTTCTTCAATATGATAAGAGTAATTCTTCATAAATACATTACAAAAATCATTATTATCAATAGTGTATTTATAAGTTTTAGAAATTGTATTTAATCTTGAATGAAATCTTTCACTACAATTCATCATATCCTTAATGACTATATCTTCAGGTAAATACATTTTTAAGTATGATTTAAACTCACTTATACTTGCTGTACTGTTAGTTTTAAAGTTAGCTACATAATTGTCTGCATGAACACCAGTATCTGTTCTTCCACAACCAATTACTTGTATATCATCACCTGTCATTTTAGATAATACTTTTTCTATTTTATCTTGAATTGTAGATACACTGCTTCCCTTTATATTTTGTTTTTGCCAACCTTTATATCTGCTCCCATCATATTGGATTATCATTCTTATATTTCTCATTTTTTTCTCCTAGTTTAAATAATATTTATTTAATAGTTAACAATGCTTCTTTTATTTTATTAGCTTCATCTTTTGTAAGCTTAATCTCTTTAATATCTATTGTATTTGGATCAATTAGCAATGAAAACTCTTTAAGCCACACATTACCATCAATAATACTATTTTTAATTATTTCAGAACCAGATTCTTCATCATAAATTTCTTCTAATTCTTTATATGGTGTTAATACTGCTATTCTTCTGCAGGCCTCTTCATATTGTTCATATATGTTGAAGAAGCTATTATAGCTTTCAAATGTATTAGTAGCTGTTACAATTTTTAAGTATAAATTTAATTCTTTTGCTAAGTCAATAGCTCTTACAAATTCTTCTTTCATTAAGTTTTTCTCCATAAATGTTATTAATGATTATAAGCCTATATAAAGCCTTTAAACATTATATCATATTTCTATTTTCTCTTATACCTATTTAACCTGTTTTAAATACTTATTAGGTATATAATTTATAAATTGACTTTTATCATTATATCCAAAGTAACCTGATGTGTTGCAAGATATAAAAAGTCTTTTTTTAGCTCTAGTTATAGCTACATAAAACAACCTCTTCTCTTCTTCTAAATTATTACTATTCAAAGCTCTAAATGATGGAAAGGTATTTTTCTGTGCACCTGCTAAAAAGACATTCTCATACTCCAAGCCTTTTGCTTGATGTATTGTAATAATTGGTATTCTCGGTCTTTTGGTCCTATTTATTATTAATGATTCAAATTCACCATTTGATAATCCTGTTATTTTGATAATATCTAATAACGAATCTCTATTATTTTTACTTTTATCATCTAAATCCTTTAGTAGGACATAAAAATCTCTTAATCTTTCAATTCTTTCCTTACCTTCTTCACCAACATATAATGTTTTAATACTAAAGGTATTAATTATTTCTGCTACTATATCATAAGGTCTCATATTTTTTGCTTTATCAAATAATATATTTAATTTTTCTATTATATTATTAAAAGATTTTAAATGCTTTATCATATAAGACATTCTCTCCATTGATGTAGGAATTATATAATTATTAATTGCATATATAAGAAGCTCTCCTGTAGCTAAAATATCATCCATAGCATCATGGCTAGGCTTGTTCTTAGTATTAAGCAAATTTGATAATGTTTCTAATTTATGATTTTTAGCATTTGGATAAAATCTTCTATAGATATCTAAGGTATCATAGAAGCCTTTTATGTTTATAGAATTCATTTTTAATCTTTGAAGCTCACTTGATAATATATTTATATCAAATTGTACATTATGCCCTACTATTATAGAGTTATTTATAAACTCATTAAACTCTATTAACACTTTTTTCTTATCTTCACCATTTTCTCTTAAAAAATCATCACTAAAACCATGTACGTATTCTGATGTACCTACTGTTTTTGTATTTTTAATAAATTTTTCAAATTTATCGATCACTTTACCTTTAGAGTCAAGTTTAATTGCAGCGATTTGAATTATTTCATCTTCCGTTACATCAGTTCCAGTACTTTCTACATCAAATATTATTACGTTATCATTACTAAATTCATTAATCAACAATGTAAATTTTTCACCATACTCTATTACACTAGGATCAATAAAATCTGATAATAGTATACCTACAGATTTGTATTTAGTACTTTCAATTTCCTCAATGGTTTTATCTCCTATACCAGTAGGAAGTCTTAAAATTATTCTTTTTAAGCTTAAAGAATCATATGGGTTAGCTATAAGCTTTAGAAATGCAATTATATCTTTTATTTCCTGTCTCCTAAAAAATTTAAATTGATCTACTAATATAAACTCAAAGTTAACGCCTAAATATTGTAACGACTTCAAATGATTACTTAAAGATATATTATAATTATTGTCTCTTGTTAAGATACAAGTACTATATATATTAGCTCCATCTTTTTCTAAAGATCTTATAGAATCAAAAATAAACCTAGCTTCGCTCCTAGGATTATCATTAATTGATAACTTTATAGTTTCACCAAAGGTGGTAGATTCTGCCTCAATACCTTTTCTATATGTCTCTTCTACTTTGCTTGGAAAAGCATTTTTCAAATATTCAAGAGAACTCTCTGTTAAAACCTTTGTTGCTCTATAATTCTTATTAAATACTATTTCCATTGGTCTATATTTTTCTTTAAAATTATTAATTATTATATCTGGCTCAGAACCACGCCAACTATAGATGGTCTGAAAAACATCTCCACACATCAAGACATTATTCTTTTTAAATATCTTTTCTATTATAAAGTATTCCAGTGTGCTTATATCCTGCATCTCATCAATATTGATATATTTATACCTTTCACTTATTGACTTAATTACATTCTTATCATTAAATAACTCTTTCGTCCTAAATAACAAATCATCAAAATCTAATCCATGATTACTATAAAGCAAAGAATTATAGGTATGAATTAATATATCTCCTTTTTCTTTAAGAAACTTTTTTAATTCTATATTAACTTTTCCTCTCTCACTACATATTTGATTAATTTTATCATCATTCTCTTTGTACAAATTATTTATAATACTTTTATAATCAATACCATCAGAAATGAATAAATTATTTTTAGATATTAGTGACTTTATTTCTTTAATAAACAACTGTAAGCTACTTATTGGATAATTATAATAGTTACAACTCTTTATTAATTCCTTACAATCTTCTTCATCAAATATAATGAAATCGCTAAATACATCTGTTTTTCTTTTACAATTAGCCTTTATTATATCAAAACAAAAGCTATGAAATGTTTTTATAGTTATATCTTTTGAATTTCTTCCTACAATAGCTTCTACTCTTTCTTTCATTTCTTTACAGGCTTTATTAGTAAAAGTAATACATAATATTTCTGATGCATTAGCTTTTCCACTCTCTATAATCCCAGCAACTCGTTTTGATAAGGTATCAGTTTTGCCTGTTCCAGCAGAAGCTAAGAGTAAAATGTTTTTATCGTATTCATTTACTAAGAGCTTTTGTTCTTCATTTAATTTCAATATCTTCACTCCTTAAAAATTTAAAGCTATATAAAATTATTTTATATAATTTTTAGTAAAATTCATAATAAAACAAATATTATTTTGTAATAATTTGATGAAATTTATAACAAATGGTTGTATAATATCAATATAATCATAAATTATAACACAAGAGGTTAACTATGAAATATTTTTTAAATAATTTACAGGACAAAATTATTATTATTGATACAAATGGTAGGATATTATTTATCAATAATTCTTTTATTAAATTTATACCGATATCATTAGATAATTTACGAGGTTTAAAAATAGATCACCTTATAAAAGACAAATCTGATGTAGATAAGATTTTAAAAGGAAAAAATGGAGAGTCAATCGTTTATATTTCAACTAATAATATAAATAAAAAATGTAATATTACCTATAGCTATAGTAAATTTAATACTACTGATGCAATCTTTATAAATTTATCAGAGGTAGAAAATCATTCATATACAAAAGAACATTTAGAAAGTATATTAGACAATAGTAATTTTATGGCATGGATAAAAGATAAAAATGGAAAATATATTTATATGAATAAACTTTTTGCAAAGGCTTTAAATGCGAATATAAACGAATACATAGGAACATCCCCTGTTGATTACTTTAATAAAGAATCTGTTAAAAGGATTCAAGCTACTGAAAATGTAATTATTAATTCAAAAGAAGCTAAAGTATTTGATCATACATATATCTTAAAATCTGGCAAAGAAATAGTTTTGAGTAGATGTGTTTATCCAATTTTAGATAATAATAAAGAAGTTACGTATATTATCGGTTTATCTAAAGACATAACTCTTACGAACTTCATAGAAAGTAGCTTAAATAAAAGTTATGATCAATTAACAATTTTACAACGTTTGCTTGATCAAGGTACTAATACCGCTAATGATTTTACAGTAATAAACAAAATTAAGTGGAATATTATTAATACCTTAGGGTGTAGTGAATTTAACTTTTTTATTCATTACAATGAATATCTTGTTCCATATTATTGTAATAATAATTTTAATTCAAGTCATTGTGCTGATTCTTATATACCGATAGAGAAAGATAATTTTCAAAGTATTTTAGATAACTATAATGACTATTGTATGTTACCTATTGAAAAACATAATGATTTTATAAAGAATTTATATAAAGATAAATTTAAATATATAGGTGTTTATCCAATAAAATTCAATAACGATATTTTAGGAATTTTACATGTATGTTATAAAAACAAAGTAGATTTTTCAAGTAAAAATGACTCTTTCTCCGCAACATTTGCTAAACAATTAGGTGCTATAATAAATAATTGTTTACTTACTGAAAAATTAAAAGCTGAGTTTAATAAAAGATTAGAAATTGAAGAGGAGCTATCATTTTTATTAAATACTGCAGTGGATATCACAGCAACAATATCTAAAGATGGTAAACATAAAAAAATAAGTAATAGCTATACTAAAGTATTAGGATGGACAGTTGACGAATTAAACTCAGGTCACTGGAGAGATTTGATTCACCCTGATGATATTAATAACATACTTAATATTTATAAATACAATCTATCCAAGAATTATGATAGTTGTAACATTATATGTAGAATGCTTAGTAAAAATGGTGAATATAGATGGTTATCTTGGAATTGTAGATCCTTTAAAGAAGATAGTATATATTTATGTACTGCAAAAGACATTACAGAAGAAAAGAAATTAGAAAGCGAAAACAAGATAATTGAAGAAGCACTACAGTTAGAAAATATAAAAAATGAGTTTTTCGCTAATATATCTCATGAATTTAAAACCCCATTAAATATTATTTTGGCTAGTCTACAAATTATAAATAAAAACATAGACAGTAATAATATACTGGTACATAATAACTTTAACTTAAACAATTATTTAAATTCTATTAAGCAAAACTCATATAGGTTACTTAGACTAGCAAATAACATAATTGATATGACAAAAATTGATACAGGCTATTATGAAATTCATCCTAAAAATCATAATATTATTTCAGTTATAGAAGATATAACTATGTCTGTTGTACAGTATATTGAAGATAAAGGAATAGAAATTATTTTTGATACAGATGTTGAAGAAAAAATTATATCTTGTGATTCAGAAAAAGTAGAAAGAATAATGCTTAATCTTTTGTCGAATGCAGTTAAATATGTTGGAAAAGATGGTAAGATAGAAGTGAAAATAACTACTCTAAGTAATGACATATTAGTAAGTGTTAAAGATAATGGAGTTGGTATCTCAGAAGATAAAATAGATCTGATTTTTGAAAGGTTTATGCAAGTAGATAATACTATGACACGAAAATGTGAAGGTAGTGGTATAGGTTTATCTATAGTCGAATCTTTAGTAAAACTTCACGGTGGAAATATCACTGTCACTAGTAGTAAAGAAAAGGGTACTGAGTTTTTATTTACACTTCCTATAAAGGTTATTGAAAATGAACCAATTATTGATAACTTCAATTCAAACTGTATGAATACAATAGAAAAATGTAATATAGAATTTTCAGATATCTAGATAGCTGAAATAAATTATGAGACACTTATATGAAAAGTTTAACTTCGTCAAAGGGGAAAATTCAGCTAAAGCTGAGTGAAAAAGGTCACTACTGTGACAGGGAAAGGATTACTAAGTGAATTAGATAAAGTATATCTGTATTGCTACTTTTTCTGCTACCACAGTAGTTCTTTCACTTTAACTTAAATTTAAGTTAACATTTCCATGCTACTATAGTAGCGTTTTCACTTCGACGAAGTCTACTTTTCACTTACGGGTTTTGCTTGCATTTTTTTCATTTTTATACAGTGTTTAAGTCCCATTCTTCATAAATTTTAGGAACATCACTAATTAATCGTCTAGTATACTCTGCTTTCGGTCGTAAAATAACATCTTCTGCTGATCCATATTCTACAAATTTACCATGTTCCATTATATAAACTTTATCTGAAACATAATAAGCTAGTCCAATGTCATGAGTAATAAAGATAATTGTCATATTAGTCTCTTCTCTTAATTTTAAAAGCATATCTAAAATTGTAGCTCTTGAACATGCATCTATCATTGAAGTTGGTTCATCTGCAAGTAATATTTTAGGTTTCAATAAGAATATTCTAGCAATCATTAGCCGTTGCATCTGTCCTCCTGAAAGCTCAAATGGATATTTATTAGTAAGTTCTGCAAATTTAAGGTTTACAAAACTACAAGCCTCTGTCATCATTTTAATCTTTTTTTCTTTAGAAAGTTTTCTTCCACCTCTCATATTTATACAATCTAATAAAACTGAATTTATCTTATTAAAAACATTGAATGATGAAAAAGGATCTTGAAATATTGCTTGTATTCCCCTCCAATATTCTTTTTTCTTTTTATGAGTCTTTATATCCCTAGGCTTTCCTTGAAATAGTATTTCACCTTCTGTTATGCTTATTAATCCTAAAAGCATTTTAGCAAATGTAGTTTTACCTGAGCCGCTCTCTCCAACTATAGAAATTATTTCACCTTCGTGAAATTCAAAGTCTACATGATCTACAGCAATAGTTTTACTATCTCCTATCCCAAATATTTTTGTTATGCCGTTACCACTTAAGCATAGTGATGTTGTATCACTCATTACTATAAACCTCCCTTAATTCAGATTCGATCTGTTAAGTTATATGAACATTGCTCTTCTCAACCCAAGGAAATACAAT
>OLNJ01001829.1_pt1 | contig 9808 bp, 9 predicted proteins | sample 1672191 | NCBI WGS metagenome assembly OLNJ01 (sample SAMEA3136657, study PRJEB25190) | human gut metagenome | biome: human gut; feature: human-associated habitat; material: faeces | place: Austria | collected 2013 | reverse complement strand
TTAATTGATCTATCTTTTGTATTATTTTTTCTAAGTGAAAATTAAAGACTGGACTTTTGGTATCGTCTATCTCCCAATCAAAGTCTTCACCCTTATAGAATTTCTTAAGTATTTTATAGTTTTTCTTATTAAGATATAATTTTTTTTCTAATAGCTCTATCGACTTCATATGAAAATATATTTGCTCACATACTCCGATTGATTCTTCTAGTTGATCCGTATTTACATTATTTTTAGTAAAATCTAATTCGTCTAGAAATTTTGAATATACACTTTCTAGTTTATTAAATGCTAAACCATACTTTTCTATATCAAAATGTTCATTGTTTATTATCCTTAATTTTATAAACTCTTTTGATAGCTTTTCCATCTTTATAAATTCATTCATTGTATTCTCAAAATAATCTGGTCTTGCAAATAAACAGTTTACTGCTACTCCAAAAACTACTCCCATTGATGTATCTATAACTCTATGTATTGCATAATATGCTGGATCTATGGTTCCTATATTGCCTAAGTGTATAGCTGAAAATGTTACTAAAGATACTACAAGTCCCGGACTCTTTAAAGCAGTACATCCATATATAACTGCCATTACACCTAGACCACATAAAATAGGATCTCCTGGCTTAATAAGAACTGTTAAATATCCAATCAAACCACCTAACATAGTTCCTTTTACTCTACCTAAGCCTGCTTTTACAGATCCCTTCACTGTACCTTGCACTGATATTGCACACGCTACAACGGCAAAGAATAAATTTTCAATAACGTATTGTCCTAAAATACAGCAAAGCATAACTGCTATACCACTTTTGATATTCCTCATGCCCAACTTAAACTTCAATGATAAAACCTCCTGATATAACTATGGTTATTTATATTTTTCACCTATATAGTATAATCTATAAAAAAAAAATATGGTAGTCACTAAGCAATATTCCATTTTATTCTACGCTATTTTTTAGTAAGATTTCTCATAAAAAAATAAAAGCACGTAACCATTCTACATGCTTTTATTAGTAAAATTTCTAATTATCAATGTTTGTTAATTTATAAAATAGTTCTTTATATCTACTTTCTACTGAGGCAAACTCCTCAAATTTAAAAATCGGCTTGCTTAGCAGGTCACTTTTTTCTACCTCTAATTCTATTCCTGTATAATGAATAAATTCATGATATAGTAGAGTGTTATCAACTGAATCTATCATTTTTTGTTCTTCATAAGTTAATTTAGCTTTAAGATACTTTTCATAAATCTCATTTTGTAATGACATCTCTATTTCTAGATACTTATTTAAATATTTCTTTACTGGCCTAGTTATATCTGCAATATATGCTTCACTAGCATCATGTAACAAACATGCTAATGCAATCTTATTACTATATCCCCTTTGTATCGCTTCCTCACAACACAAAATACTATGTTGTGCAACTGAATAAAATTCTGGAAAATGCCCATTTGCTCTGCACATAAGCGATAGTGCATGAGCAATATCATCAATTAAAATATTATCTTTATTCGGAAGCAATGGTGAAAAATTTACTTTTGAAAATGTCTTCATATAATCTGCCATATTTATTTCTCCTATGAATTTATATTTTTGCATATAAATACCAACTGGCATACCAAAATTGATACAGTTATTCCAATAAGGAAAACATATAATCAACTGATACGGCAGTTGGTAGAACCATTCAATCATTCTATGAATTTATATATGTTTTATGCGACTATATTCTAACATAATCTATTGTTATTGTAAATCAAACATAACTACTATATTATCCCTTGGCTCATCATTGCATCTGCCACTTTTAAGAACCCTGCTATATTAGCACCAACAACATAATTACCTTCTGAACCATACTCTTTTGCAGCTTCCTTGGAAGCATTAAATATATTTACCATTATATTTTTTAATTTTTCATCTACTTCTTCAAATGACCAAGAAAGCCTCATACTATTTTGTGACATCTCTAATGCTGAAGTAGCAACCCCACCAGCATTAGCAGCCTTTGCTGGAGCAACTAGTATATTATTTTGTAATAAGTAACTTAAAGCTTCGTTAGTACAAGGCATATTTGCACCTTCCCCAACTGCAATCACACCATTTTCAACTAATAACTTAGCTTCTTCTATACTTATATCATTTTGAGTTGCACAAGGTAAAGCAATATCACACTTTAATGACCAAATTCCTTTTTGCCCCTCAAAATATTTAGCACTAGGTTTTCTCTGTGCATATTCTTTAATTCTTTTTCTTTCCAATTCTTTTATTTCTTTAACTAAACTTAGATCTATTCCATCCTCATCAACTATGTATCCATTCGAATCACACATAGAAATTACATGTGCACCTAATTGTTGAGCTTTCTGAGCTGCATATATTGCAACATTTCCAGATCCTGATATAACAACTCTTTTTCCACCTAAATTATGACCATGTGCCTTTAGCATCTCATTAACAAAATATATAAGACCATATCCAGTAGCTTCTGTTCTTACTAATGAACCACCATAATGTAACCCTTTACCAGTTAATACTCCTGGTTCATTAGCATTTCTTAGTTTCTTATATTGCCCAAATAAAAATCCTATTTCTCTTCCTCCAACACCTATATCGCCAGCTGGTACATCTACATCTGGACCTATATGTCTATATAATTCTGACATAAAACTTTGACAGAATCTCATTATTTCTCTATCAGATTTCCCCTTAGGATCAAAATCTGATCCCCCTTTTCCTCCTCCTATAGGTAGCCCTGTTAATGAATTTTTAAAGATTTGCTCAAATCCTAAAAATTTAACTATACTTGAATTAACTGATGGATGGAATCTAAGTCCTCCTTTATATGGTCCAATTGAACTATTAAATTGTACTCTAAATCCTCTATTTACTTGAACATCACCTTTATCATCAATCCAAGGAACTCTGAATATTATTTGTCTTTCTGGCTCTACTAGCCTTTCTAACACGCTCTCTTTTATATATTCTGGATGTTTAACTAGTACTGGCTCTAAAGAATGTAAAACCTCTTCAACAGCTTGGTGAAATTCTTCATCACCTTTATTTCTATGTTTAACATCACTTATTATATTATTTATGCACTGAGTAGCAGTAATTTCATCTATTGACTTTTCTACTGTTTGTTCTAAATTTTTTTTAATTGTATACTCATTCCCTACACCCCTAATTGTTTTATTTTCTAACTCTTTTATATTGTATACTTTAGATAAAGATTTTCCAATACTTAATACCTAATTCCTTAATAATTTTTTTAATTTTCTGTAAAATATTTTTTTACTTTACTCTATTTCTTATTTTCACTTAAATTTTTAATTTTTTATCATTAGCCTAGAACAATTTAGTAGGTGTGATAATAAAAAAGCATAGGGCTAAATATAAAAATACCAGACATTTGCAGCATTTTCCCAGCTGCTTATCTGGTATTTTTATATTTCAGTCTGAGCTTTCATCATCACACTTACTGAATTTCTATCATTTTTCCATTTGCAACATATATAATTTTTTCACATATGTTTGTTATATGATCTCCAATTCTTTCAAGATATCTTCCTACAAATAAAAATCTAGTACCTTGATCTACATGATTAGAGCTTTCGCACATTTTACTTATATATTTTTTTCTTGATTCTTCATATGCTTTATCTATGACATCATCTCTCGTAGCGATATCATAAGCTAACTTTTCATCACACTCAATTAGAGATTTTTTAATATCGCTAAGCATGCTTAAGCATACATTAGACATTTTTAAGATTTCATCCAAATTTATTATATGCTCTTCATTACCTATATCTAATGTTTCTTCAGCTATATTTTCAGCATAGTCCCCTATTCGCTCTAACTCTATAGCTATATTGCTTAAAGCATATATTTCCCTTAAGTCTCTAGCCATTGGTTGCTTTAGTACCATTAATTCTATGCTTCTGTCTCTTATATATTCTCTTAGTGTATCTATATCTTCATCAAGTTTTATAACCTTTTTCGCACAATCTAAATCCTGATCTACTAAACTATTAACAGATAGAGAAACAGCCTCTTCACATTTTTCAACCATTCTAACTGCATACTCCTTAAGAGTGTTTATATTAAATTCTAATTTTGTTACAATCATACCCGTTCTCCTTTATAAATTTTTAACCCCTTACTTTTATCCGAATCTTCCAGTGATATAGTCCTCTGTACGTTTATCAAATGGATTAGTAAAGATAGTCTTTGTTTCATTAAACTCTACTAATTCTCCATTTAGGAAAAATCCTGTGTCATCAGAAATACGAGCAGCTTGTTGCATATTATGAGTTACAATTATAATTGTATATTGTTTTTTTAAATTTTCAATAAGCTCTTCTACCTTTAATGTAGATATTGGGTCTAATGCGGATGTTGGCTCATCCATAAGTATAACTTCAGGTTTCATGGCTATAGCTCTTGCTATACATATACGTTGTTGTTGCCCACCTGATAATCCAAGAGCTGAAGACTTAAGCCTGTCCTTAACTTCATCCCAAATTGCAGCTCCTTTTAAACTTTCTTCTACGATTTTATCTAGCTCTTTTTTATCTTTTATCCCATGTGTTCTAGGGCCATAAGCTACGTTATCATATATACTCATAGGAAATGGATTTGGTTTTTGAAATACCATTCCTACCTTAGTTCTTAGTTTTATAACATCATCAGATTTATATATATCTTCGCCATCTACTTCTACTAAACCTTTTATTGTTACATTATCTATTAAATCATTCATTCTATTTAGCGTTCTTAAGAATGTTGATTTTCCACATCCAGAAGGTCCTATAAGAGCTGTTACTCTATTAGACTTTATATTCATATTTATACCTTTTAATGCTTTATTGTCTCCATAAAATAGTTCTAAATCTTTTACATTTAATTTTGTTGAATCGATTATACTCATATCTTCACCTCTTAGACATATTATTTAAATTATCACTTTTAATGAGTTCATATTGAATTTATATAAATTTTAGTAGTTTGCTTTATTTAATTTCTTTGCTATTACTTTTGCTATTGTATTTAAAGTTAATACTATAAATATCAATACTATACCTAAAGCTGCAGCTGTTTGAATATCTCCAGATTCTTTAGTTAAAAGATAAGCATGTACAGTTAATGTTCTCGCACTGTCAAATATACCTGAAGGCATTTGTGCAACAGTTCCCGCTGTTAAAAATATTGCTGCTGATTCTCCAATAACACGACCTACTGATAGTATTATTCCTGATAATATTCCTGGTACTGCACTTGGAAGCACTACTTTATAAAGAGTTTGGAACTTTGTTGATCCAAGAGCTAATGATGCCTCTCTATATGATTTTGGTACAGTTTTTAAAGCTTCTTCTGTAGTTCTTATTATTAAAGGTAATATTATTATTGCAACTGTTAGTGCTCCTGATAAAATAGAGAAACTTAACTTTAATACTGTAACAAAGAAAATACCTCCGAATAACCCATATATTATAGATGGTATTCCTGCTAAACTTTCTGTTGCAAATCTTATTGCTTTTACTAATTTACCTTGTTTTGCATATTCTTGCATATATATTGCTGCTAATATTCCTATTGGTGTTGCTATTGCTATAGATACTCCAACCATATATACCGTACTAACAATCATCGGTAATATACCACCATCTCCCGAAGATGAATAATCACTTATTAAAAAATGTAAATTAAGCTTACCAATTCCCTTTGCAAATATATATCCTACTATTATTGCTAGTGTTCCTACCGTAAATATTGCTGATAGATAGATTAAAAACTTTAGTATGTTTTCTTTAAATTTTCTCATCTTAATCTACCCCCTTAGATAATTTATTTAATATTAGATTTAAAATTAATATGAATGAGAATAATACTACTCCTGTTGCAAATAGCATTTCTTGATGAGTTCCAAATGCATATCCCATTTCAAGAGCTATATTTGTTGTAAGTGGTCTTATACTATCCATTAAAGAACTTGGTATCATAGGTGAATTACCTGCTACTAATATCACTGCCATTGTTTCACCTAATGCTCTACCGATTCCTAATACTACTGCTGCTAGTATTCCTGACTTTGCAGCTGGTAAAACAACTTTAAATATTGTTTCTATTTTTGAAGCACCTAATGCTAATGAACCTTCTTTGTACGCTCTAGGTACTGCTCTTATTGCCGTTTCTGATACAGATATTATTGTTGGTAACATCATTATTGATAAAACTATTATTACTGCTAATAAACTCTGCCCTTTAGGTAGATTAAATATATTTTGTATAGCTGGAACTATAAATGCTAAACCAAATATACCATATAATACTGATGGTATACCTGCTAAAAGTTCTACCGCTGGTGACATTAGTTTAGCCACTTTTTTAGGAGCTATTTCCGCTATAAATACTGCAGTTAAAATTCCTACTGGTACTCCTATAATTAATGATCCTACTGTAGCTATTAATGAAGCTACGATCATTGGTAATATTCCAAATTTATCTGATGAAGGTAACCAATCAACTCCTGTTAAAAAAGCTGTAAATGAATATCCTTTGGATATGAATGGTGTTAACCCTTTATAAAATACAAATCCTATTATTAGTAATAAACTCACTACTGCAACTAATGCACTCATAAAAAATATATTCTTTGCTACACTTTCCGCTATATATTTACCTTTATTATTTCTATTTTTGTATTTTTTCTTTATGCCTACAGCTTGAGATTCAACTGACATAAAACAACCTCCCACTTTTTCACTATTTAAAATAAGTTTCTTATGTTTATATTCAAAATGTTTTTCTTTAATTTAATAATATAGTAGAAAAGTTAAATCTAAATTATATCCAGGTTAATTAAAGGTAAAAATATTACATAGTTTTAACATGCATTTTACATTACATAAAAAGAGCTATTTTAAGAATCAGCACTTCTTAAAATAGCCCTTTTTTAATTTAGTGGAAATCTATATTATTTTACTCTTATGAACCCTTTTTCTTCTAATATACTTTGTCCTTCATCGCTTAATATAAAGTCAATTAAAGCTTGTGCATTATCAGATATACCATCTTTATTTACTAATATAAATGGTCTTGCTATTACATATTCATTGTTTGCAACAGTTTCATGGTTTATTTCTACTCCATCAACTTTTACAGCATTCACAGCTTCATCAACATACCCAAAAGATATGTAACCTATTGCATTTACATTCCCCTCAACAGTAGATTTTATGTTTCCTGAACCATCACTTATTTGAGCATCTTTTATTAACTCCTCTGATTCAAATCCTACTTTTTCTTGGAATCCATCTCTAGTTCCTGAACCATCTTCTCTTGAAACAACTACTATCGGAGCATCTTCTCCACCGACTTCTTTCCAGTTTGTTATCTTTCCTGTATATATATCTTTTACTTGATCTAAAGTTAAATCAGTAACCTTATTTGCTTTATTAGTTATGACAGCTATACCATCAGTTGCTATTATAGTTTCTTTTAATCCCGAGCTTTTCTCTTCATCTTTTAAATCTCTTGAAGACATTCCTATTTCAGATACACCTTCTATAGCATTTTTTATTCCTGCTGAAGAACCTAATTGCTGAACTTCAACTTTAACACCTGAATTTTTACCTTCAAAAGCTTCTGCTAATTTTTCCATTGGTGATCCTACTGAAGTAGATCCTGATACTGTTACTTTTGTTTCTTTATCACTTTTAGCATCAACTCCTGAATTAGATCCACATCCTACAGCTAGTCCTGCAACTAATATTGTACTTGATAATAATGCTAATACTTTTTTCTTAAACATTTCATTACCCCCGATATATTATAATTTGTATTATTGGCTTTTCTTTACATTTCAATAATACAAATCTTTTGTTAACTAAATATTATGAATTAGTTAAATAGAAGTAAATATTGTTAAGACTATGTAAATATACTATAATTTGAATAAAATTCCCGCAACTGCTCCTATTAATAAGAATATAACAGGATGTTTCTTCCAATTTCTAGACATAAAGAATACTGATATAAACAAAATTAGAGCTTTATAATCTAATATATTAACTATATTCTTTGTATCCATAAATTTACTTAAAGTTAAAATAGATATATTCATTACTTCAAACCATGCTACTGCTATAAGACCTGTGACTGCAGGTCTTATACTATAGAATACAGCTTCAACTTGCTTACTTTCTCTAAATTTATTTAAGAAATGAGCAATTATAATAATTATTATAAAAGAAGGCATTACTAATGCTGTAGTTGCCACAATAGACCCTATTACTCCACCTGCATTAAATCCTGCATAAGTTGCCATATTTATGCCTATAGGACCTGGTGTTGATTGAGATATAGCTAACATATCTGCAAGTGTTGATTCACTAAACCAAGGGTAATTCCTTGCAATATCATATAAGAAAGGTAGTGTTGCTAATCCTCCCCCTATTGCAAATAGTCCTGTTTTAAAAAATTCATAAAATAATTGTAAATAAATCATTATTCTTTATTTCTCCTATACGTAATTATTAGTCCTAATATAGCTGTTGAAATAACTATATAAATAGATGAAATTTTTAATACTGCTCCACATATGAATGTTAAGGCAAAAATAACTATTCCTACTTTATCTATAACAGAACTTTTCCATAGTTTTATAATCGCATTAAGTATAAGTACTGCTACCACTACTCTAATTCCAGAAAATGCATTTTGTACAACTTCATATTTAGAAAAACTTTGTAAGGATGTTGCTATAATCATGATTATTACAAGAGAAGGAAACACAACTCCTATAGTTGCAAATAATGCTCCCATGATCCCCTTAACTTTATATCCTATAAATGTGGCTGTATTCACCGCTATGATTCCTGGTGTTGTTTGCCCAACTGCATAATAGTCTAATAACTCCTCACTTGTAACCCACTTTCTATTTTCTACTACTTCTTTTTCCAACATAGGAAGCATAGCATACCCTCCTCCAAAGGTTAATCCACCTATTCTACAAAAGGTTTTAAACAAATCAAATAGTTCACTCATAAAATTTATCCCTTTCTTTCTTTATTTATAAAATATAAAACAGGGCATATATCAACATTAATACGATATTGATACAGCCCTATATCTTTACAATTCTTCTTCTAATTTATCAACTAAGTCACTAAATACACTTAATGCTTGATCTACAGATTCTTTCTTTTCCATATCTACACCGGCAGCTCTTAATTGATTAAGCGGATAGTCTGAACCTCCACTTTTTAAAAATCCTATATATCTCTGGACTGCGGCCTCTCCTTCATTTAATATCTGTTGACTTAATGCACTTGCAGCAGAAAATCCTGTCGCATATTTATATACATAGAAGTTTGAATAGAAATGTGGTATTCTAGCCCACTCTAATCCAATCTGCTTATCTACATCACAAGATTTTCCATAATATTTTTCATTTAAATTATAATATATCTCTGTAAACTCTTTTGATGTTAATGGATCTTTATTTTCTACTCTTTCATGCGTAAGTTTTTCAAATTCTGCAAACATCGTTTGTCTATACACAGTAGTTCTAAATTGTTCTAAATAGTAATTTAATAAATAAATTGTTTCTTCTTTTGATTGCGAATTCTCTAATAAGTAATTTATTAATAATAATTCATTTAAAGTAGATGCTACCTCTGCTACGAATATTTTATAGCTTGAGTATAAATACTCTTGGCTAGTTCTAGAGTAATAACTATGAACTGAGTGACCTAATTCATGTATTAATGTAAACAATGAATTTAAATCAT
>OLNJ01001827.1_pt1 | contig 9815 bp, 6 predicted proteins | sample 1672191 | NCBI WGS metagenome assembly OLNJ01 (sample SAMEA3136657, study PRJEB25190) | human gut metagenome | biome: human gut; feature: human-associated habitat; material: faeces | place: Austria | collected 2013 | reverse complement strand
TAAAAGGGTAGGTGCTTATATGAAAGTTTATGATAGTAACATGTTAAGAAACATAGCAGTATTAGGTCACAGTGGTTGTGGTAAAACAAATCTAATTGAAGCAATAGCCTATACATCAAATCTAACTAAAAAGATACCAAATCTGACTGATAAAACTAATATGACTTACAGCATGAACTTAATTCCAGTTGAGTATGATAATTATAAGTTCAATTTATTAGATACTCCAGGTTATTTCGACTTTGTTGGCGAAGTTATATCATCTCTTAGAGCTAGTGATGCAGCAGTAATAGTAATTGATGCAATAACACCTATTCAAGTTGGAACAGAGAAATCATTAGAATTAACAGAAAATATTCCTAAGATAATGTTTATTAATAAAATAGATAATGAAAAAGCACGATATAAAGATGCAATAGCAATGCTAAGAGATAAGTATGGAAGCAAAGTAGTACCTATGATAATACCTATATACAAAGATAAGAAATTTGTTAAATTGCACAATATTTTTGAAAATATGGATGATTTAGATGGTGAATTTAAAACAGAAGCGTCAACAGTAAAAGAAGCCTTAATGGAACTTATAGCTGAAACTGATGATATAATGTTAGATAAATATTTTAGTGGAGAAGAATTAACTTCTGCAGAAATACAAAAAGGCATAACTATAGGAATGCAAAATGGAGATATAATCCCTGTAATATGTGGTTCTACTATAAATAATATAGGAACTAAAGAAATATTAGAAACTGTATCTTCATACTTAGATCCTAAATATAAAGATAGTGATAGTGAGTTTAAAGGATTAGTATTTAAAACTAAAGTAGATCCTTTTAAAGGCAAGATATCATATTTGAAAATAACTCAAGGTGAAATAAACAAAGATACTGAATTATATAATATAAACAAATCAATAAAAGAAAAAATAGATAATTTATATACAGTGAAAAATGGAGAGTTAGAAGAAATAGAAAAAGCAGAGTGCGGAGATATTGTAGTTTTTACAAAAATTAACTCATTACAAACTGGAGATACTTTATCTACAAATAAAGACGAGTTACCGTTAGAAGGAATGAGTTTACCAAAACCTCAAATATACTATGCTGTAGTTCCTAAAAATAAAGGTGATGAAGAAAAAATAAGTGCAGCATTAAATAAGATAGTTGAAGAAGATCCAACTATAAGATGGTATAGAAATTCTGAGACAAAACAAGCCCTTATAGGAGGTCAAGGGGAGTTACATATAAATACGGTTAAAAATAAAATTAAAAATAAATTTGGAGTAGATGTTGAACTAGATGACCTGAAGGTTGCTTATAGAGAGACAATTAAAGGTTCTGCAGACGTTCAAGGTAAACATAAGAAACAATCAGGAGGCCATGGACAGTATGGAGATGTAAGAATTAAATTTGAGAGATGTTCAGATGATTTTAAATTTGGAGAAGAGATTTTTGGAGGATCAGTACCTAAACAATATATACCTGCTGTTGAAAAAGGATTAAGAGATTCTATGACAAAAGGTGTTTTAGCTGGTTTTCCAGTAACTAATATCAAGGCAACTCTTTATGATGGATCTTACCATGATGTAGATTCTTCAGAAATGGCTTTTAAAATGGCAGCTAATATAGCATTTAAAAAAGGTATGGAAGAAGCACAACCGATTTTACTAGAGCCAATAATGAAGCTCAAAATAACTATACCGGATGAGTATATGGGAGATGTTATGGGAGATATAAATAAAAGAAGAGGTAAGATATTAGGTATGGAGCCAGATGATAGAGGTAAACAAATTATATATGCAGAAGCTCCTCAAGCTGAAACATTTAAATATGCTATAGATTTAAGATCAATGACTCAAGGTAGAGGATATTTCGAGATGGAGTTAGAAAAATATGAAGAGGTTCCAAATGCGATAGCTAAAAAAATCATAGAAAGTTCAAATCAATAAATATAGATTAAAGCTCTGGAAATCAAATCTAGAGCTTTAATTATTTTTAATACGTATGTCGAAATTAAGACAATAAGTATATATTAAAATAATATTAATTTATTGTACAAACAGAAAAATAGAATCCGTTGCATATATTATAAGTATATCTAAATTTAATTATAAAAGGAGGTAGAAATATATGTACTTCAATAGATTTACTCAAAGAGCTAAAGCAGCTATAGATTTGGGTGTAGACTCAGCGAAGAGGTTAGGACACAAGGTAGTAGGAAGCGAGCATATACTTTTGGGCCTTCTTAAGGAACAGGAAGGTATCGCAGCAAAGGTACTTACAAAATTGGGGGTTACAGAAGAATATTTAGAATCTAAAATAATTGAATTAGAAGGTAAAAATGAAATTATATCAGAAGATATAACCTTAAGTCCAAGAGCAAAACAAATACTAGAACTTTCAGGGATGTTTGCTAATAAGTTAAAAACAAATTATATCGGAACAGAACATATATTATTGGCAATAGCTCAAGAGGGAGAAGGTATAGGGATAAAAATATTGAATTATTCAGGCATAAATCAAAGAGATATAGTGCAACTGATAATAGAAATGATGGGGATAGAGTCATATACAGTGCAAGTAAGTAATGAAAGTAGTTTCACAAGTAACCAAGAGGTTGCATCATCGAAATTACTAGATAAATACGGAAGAAACTTAACTTTATTTGCAAAGCAAAATAAATTGGATCCTGTTATAGGTAGAGAGAAAGAAATACAAAGAATAATTCAAATATTAAGTAGAAGAACAAAAAATAACCCTGTTCTTATAGGAGATCCTGGTGTAGGTAAAACTGCTATAGTAGAAGGATTAGCAATTAATATATCACAAGGTAATGTACCTGAAAATTTAAGAAATAAATTACTGTATACATTAGATATGGGAACATTATTAGCAGGTGCAAAATATAGAGGTGAATTTGAGGAAAGAGTAAAGCAAGTAGTAGATGAAGTAATTAAAAATGGGAATACAATACTATTCATAGATGAAATGCATACTATGATAGGTGCAGGAGCAACAGGAGAAGGATCAATAGATGCCTCAAATATATTAAAGCCAACACTATCTAGAGGAGATATTCAAATTATAGGAGCAACAACTATAGAGGAATATAGAAAACATGTAGAAAAAGATGCAGCATTAGAAAGAAGATTCCAACCTATTGTGGTAAATGAGCCAAGTAAAGATGATACAATAAATATTTTAGAAGGATTAAGAGATAAATATGAAGCACATCATAAAGTGAAAATTAGTGACGAGGCAATCGTTGCTGCTGTAGACCTGTCAATTAGATATATAACAGACCGATTTTTACCAGATAAAGCAATAGACTTAATAGATGAAGCAGCATCAAAGGTTAGACTTAAAGAAAATACACCACCAATGAGTATAAAGGAATTAGAAGAAAAAATACAAAGTATAGATAAAGAAAAAGAAGAGGCTATAAGGGGGCAGGATTTTGAAAAGGCTGCAAAAGTACGCGATGAACAAAGTAAATTAAAGAGAAAACTAGAGACAGTTAAAAATGAGTGGAGGACATCTTCCTCTAAATACTATGATTTGGTAGATGCTGATGCAGTAGCAGAGGTTTTAAGTCTATGGACTGGAGTACCTGTAAATAAAATAGTAGAAGAAGAAGCTGAAAAGCTACTAAACTTAGAAGAGGTACTTCACAAAAGGGTTGTAGGTCAAAATGAAGCTGTTGATTCGATTTCTAAAGCAATAAGAAGATCTAGAGCAGGGCTTAAAGATCCAAATAGACCTATAGGTTCATTCTTATTTCTAGGACCAACAGGAGTAGGTAAAACTGAATTAAGTAAGGCTTTAGCAGAAGCTCATTTTGGAGATGAAAACCAGATTATAAGAATAGATATGTCTGAATATATGGAAAAACACTCAGTATCAAGAATGATAGGATCTCCTCCTGGATATATAGGTCATGATGAAGGTGGCCAATTAACAGAAAAGGTAAGAAAGCAACCATATTCAGTAGTACTATTTGATGAAATAGAAAAAGCTCACCCTGATGTTTTTAATATACTACTACAGATATTAGATGAAGGTAGATTAACTGATTCTAAAGGAAGATCAGTAGATTTTAAAAATACTATTATAATAATGACTTCAAATGTAGGCGCAACTAAAATAAAACAACAAAAAAATTTAGGTTTTACAACAATAAGTAATGAAGAAAAAGAAGCATATGAATATGAAAAAATGAAAGAGTGTATAATGTCTGAATTAAAGAAACAATTTAGACCTGAGTTCTTAAATAGGATTGATGATATCATAGTATTCCATGCTTTAAATGAAGAACATATATCTCAAATAGTAATTTTAATGGCAGAGCAGGTAGTTAAACGATTAAAAGAAATGGATATAAATTTAGAGATGGACGATGAGGCTATAAGTTTGATAGCTAAATCAGGAATAGATTTAGAATATGGAGCTAGGCCTTTAAAGAGGGCAATTCAAAAAGAATTAGAAGATGAATTATCTGAGGCCATATTAAGAGGTGAGGTAAAGAAAGGAAGCTCAATAGTAACTAAAATTAAAAATAATAAAGTAGTTTTTGTCACAAAAGAGTAGTAATATAATAAGAGGAGTTATACTCCTCTATTTTTATATTAAAATTTAAGTTTTAGGCTATATTATATTAAAAATTTATTACATTTACATATTATTCCATGCAAATGTTAAGATTATATAGTACAATAATAAATTAAGGGTGATTTAAATAATGGCAAAAATTAGAACAAAATATGTATGTCAAGAATGCGGATATGAGACAAGTAAATGGCTTGGAAAATGTCCAGAGTGTACAAAGTGGAATACATTTGTAGAAGAGATAGAACAAAAAAATTCAAAAAAAGAAGTTTTTATTATAGATAAATCTTCATCAAGACCAATGAATATAAATTCTATAGAAACAAAGGAAGAAGAAAGGTTTTCTACAGAAATAGCAGAATTAGATAGAGTTCTTGGTGGAGGAATTGTAAAAGGTTCATTAGTTCTTGTAGGAGGGGATCCTGGTATAGGGAAATCAACCCTTTTAATACAAGTATCAAGCAATGTGGCAAATGCCGGCAGAAAGGTTTTATACATTTCAGGAGAAGAATCAGAATCTCAAATAAAAATGAGAGCTAAAAGATTAGGAATTAATTCCGATAATTTATATATATTTGCAGAAAATAACTTAAGCTTAATAGAAGCTAATCTAGATAGCATAAACCCAGAACTTATAATAGTAGATTCAATTCAGACTGTATATAGTCCTGAAATAGCATCTGCTCCAGGTACCGTAAGTCAAATTAAAGAAGGTACATCTAAATTTATGAAAATTTCTAAAAAAATGGGTATATCTACGTTTGTAGTTGGACATGTAACAAAAGAAGGTTCTTTAGCAGGTCCTAAGCTATTAGAGCATATGGTTGATACTGTTATTTACTTTGAAGGAGAAAGATATAATACGTACAGATTAGTTAGAGCTGTAAAGAATAGATTTGGGTCAACTAATGAATTAGGTGTATTTGAGATGAGAGATATGGGGTTAGTTGAGCTGGATAATCCTTCAAAGGTACTTATATCAGAAAAACCAAAAGATGTAGCTGGGTCAGTAATAATATCTACTGTTGAAGGTACTAGGCCAATGTTACTTGAGCTTCAAGCCCTAGTATCACCTACAAGTTTTGGTATAGCTAAGCGAACAGCAACAGGAGTAGACTTTAACAGAGTTGCATTACTTTTAGCTGTATTAGAAAAGCGTGTAGGATTACAGATACAAAATCAAGATGTTTACATAAATGTAGTAGGTGGAATAAAGATTAATGAACCTTCTATAGACATGGGGATAATAATTGCAGTAGCATCAAGTTTTAGAAATATACCAGTATCAGAACATGTAGTTGTTACAGGTGAAGTGGGACTAACTGGAGAAGTAAGGGCTGCTAGTTTTATAGAAAAAAGGATAGCTGAATGTAAAAAGCTAGGTTTTAAAAAAATAGTTATTCCTAAAAATAACTATGATGCAGTAAAAGATATTAAAGGAATAGATATTATTCCAGTAGATAATTTAAGACAGGCTATAAATATAGTGCTAGGGGGGAATAAGTAAGTAATGGATAATTTCCTAAGCAATAAAGAATTATTACAGGCGTTAAAAATGATATCTCCAGGAACTCCATTAAGACAGGGATTAGATAATGTATTAAAGGCTAAAACAGGAGGGCTTATAGTAATTGCTACAAACGAAGAAATAATGAATGTGGTAGATGGTGGATTTGCAATAAATGCAGATTACTCACCAGCTTATGTATATGAATTAGCAAAAATGGATGGAGCAATAGTTATAAGCGGAGATACTAAAAAAATTTTATATGCAAATGCGCAACTTATACCAGACTATTCTATTCCTACTTCGGAAACAGGTACTAGACACAGGACTGCAGAAAGAGTAGCTATACAGACAGGAGCTATTGTTATAGCTATATCGCAAAGACGAAACATAATAACCGTATACCAAGGACAATATAAATATGTAATAGAAGAAATATCAAAGATTTTTACAAAAGCTAATCAAGCCATACAAACTTTAGAAAAATACAAAGCTGTTTTAGATCAAGCTGTAATAAATCTTAATGCATTAGAATTTAAGGATTTAGTTACTATTTATGATGTTGCTTTGGTTATACAAAAAATGGAGATGGTAATGAGGATTACTAATATAATAGAAAATTATGTGATAGAATTAGGAGTAGAAGGAAATCTAGTAAGTATGCAGCTAGAAGAATTAATGGGTACAGCTAGAGTTGATCAAAAGTTAATATTTAAAGATTATAAAAGAGAAGATTTAGGCATAAAAGATTTCAATCAAAAAATGAGAAGTTTAAGTGATGAGGAATTAATAGATTTAGCTAATATGGCAAGAATATTAGGTTATAGTGGATTTTCTGAGAGTATGGATATGGCTATAAGGCCTAGGGGATACAGAATACTTAACAAAATACACAGGCTACCTGCTACTATAATAGAGAATTTAGTTAATTATTTTGATAACTTCCAATCAATAGTTAGAGCATCCATAGAAGAGCTTGATGAAGTAGAAGGTATAGGAGAAATAAGAGCAACTTATATCAAAAATGGACTTATAAAAATGCAACAATTAGTATTATTAGATAGGCACATATAAAGTATGTTACAACTTTGTTGTTGATTGTAACGAAAAATATGAATATAATAAAAATATTAAATAGATAACTAGGGGGTGAAATTTTGATACGAAAAATAATAAGAGCGTTCATTGGAATAGCTGGTTTTGTATTAGGATTTACTACATACTTGACGTTAATGAGAGATTATGAAATGCTTACATTTGGAAGTGATTTACGTGGATTTATAATCTCAATAGGATTAGGAATAGTTTTAGCCTTTGTATTCTATAAACTAGAACCATGGGTTGTAAATAAAACAAAAGAATTAGTTAAAATATTGGATACAGAAATGGCAAAGTATCCTCAAACAGATATATTATTGGGTTCAATAGGGCTTATAGTAGGATTAGTTATAGCTTATCTAATAAGCGGGCTAATAAGTACAATAGTTAGAATACCGTTAATAAGTGGAATATTGTCATTGATTACATATATATTTATGGGTTATTTTGGAATAAGAATATCCCTTAAAAGTAGAGATGATTTATTTAATATAAGTAAATTAAGTAAATTATCAACTAGCATAAAAGAAAAAGGAAGTAAAAAAGAAGTTAATAGGGAGATTCCTTCAAAAATTTTAGATACTAGTGTAATTATTGATGGAAGAATAGCGGATATCTGTAAAACTGGATTTATAGAAGGTAAGCTAATAATACCTAAATTTGTTTTAAATGAATTACAGCATATAGCAGACTCTTCTGATGATCTAAAAAGAGTTAGAGGAAGAAGAGGTCTTGATATATTAAACATAATTCAAAAAGAATTAGATATTGAAGTTGAAATAAGTGAAATGGATTTCGATGATATTCCTGAAGTTGATAGTAAATTATTAAAACTTGCACAAGTTTTAAATGGTAAAGTAGTTACAAATGATTATAATTTAAATAAAGTTGCACAGTTCCAAGGTGTAGAAGTTTTAAATATAAATGAGTTAGCTAATGCTATAAAGCCGGTTGCAATACCAGGTGAAGAAATGGTTGCACAGGTTGTAAAAGAAGGTAAGGAAGCTAATCAAGGTATAGCATATTTAGATGATGGAACGATGATAGTTGTAGATGGTGGAAGGAAACATATGGGTGAGACTATAAGGGTTTTAGTTACATCTGTACTTCAAACACCAGCGGGAAGAATGATATTTGGAAAGCCTAAAAACTAATTAGAGTTGTAGGGAGTATTTTAGAGTTATGATTAGTTAATACTCAGATATTAACTAATCATATTTTAAAGTACTTCCTTTTTTTATGGAAAAATAAATAATAAAACACAATAAGAGTATCTTTCAAAGGGAAGGTTAGTTGATATATAATGTATTAAGCAATACATTTTATAATTAAAATATCAAGAGGTGGGGTAATGAACAGTGTAATAATCGTAGCTGCTGGAAGTGGTAAACGAATGAATATGGATATAAATAAACAATTTATAAAATTAAATAAAAAAGAGATAATAGCTCATACAATAGATGTTTTTTATAAAAATAAAAATGTAGATGAAATAATAGTTTGTATAAAGAAAGAAGAAGAAGAACTATTTAAAGATAAAATAATAAATAAATATAGTTTCAAGAATATAAAAATTGCTTATGGTGGAAAGGAAAGACAAGATTCTATATATAATGGATTGAAATGCTTAGATGATAAATGTGATATTGTTTTAATTCATGATGGAGCAAGACCATTTGTAGATGATAGAATAATAAATGAGTCTATTAAGGTTGCAAGAGAAAAAAAAGCAGTTGTTGTAGGAACACCTGTAAAAGATACTATTAAGGTGGTTTGTGATGGAATTATAAATGATACTCCTAACAGAGTTAATTTATGGGCAGCTCAAACACCACAAGTTTTTGAATACAAACTAATAACAAAAGCTTACGAAGAGGCTTATGAAAACAATTATTATGGAACAGATGATTCTATGTTAGTAGAAAATATAGGTCAAGAAGTAACCATGATAATGGGATCTTATGATAATATAAAAATTACTAGCCCTGAAGATATAAGCATTGGAGAGAAAATTTTAAGTTTAAGAAAATAGATATAAATTTAAAGTTATAATTGGCATAGGAGTGATAATATGAGAATTGGTACAGGATATGATGTTCATAAATTAGTAGAAAATAGAGATTTAATTATAGGTGGAGTAAATGTTCCACATGAAAAAGGTTTATTAGGACATTCTGACGCAGATGTCTTAACTCATGCTGTTATGGACTCTATATTAGGAGCATTAGCGTTAGGTGATATTGGTAAACATTTCCCTGATACTGATAAAAAGTATAAGGGTGCAGATAGTATAAAATTATTAGAATATGTAAATCATTTAATAAAAGATAAAGGATATAAAATAAATAATGTAGATTGTACTATAATCGCACAAAGTCCAAAGATGGCTCCACATATAGAAAAAATGAGAGAAAATTTTGCTAAAGCTTTAGACACAGATATAGATAATATAAATGTAAAAGCAACGACAGAAGAAGGTCTTGGCTTTACAGGCTCAAAAGAAGGAATAGCAGCACAAAGTGTATGTACTGTTGTAAAAGTTGACAAGTAATATTAAATAATATATTATTATGAATAGGTTATAATAATATAAAAGTAATATAATT
>OLNJ01001825.1_pt1 | contig 9827 bp, 7 predicted proteins | sample 1672191 | NCBI WGS metagenome assembly OLNJ01 (sample SAMEA3136657, study PRJEB25190) | human gut metagenome | biome: human gut; feature: human-associated habitat; material: faeces | place: Austria | collected 2013 | reverse complement strand
GAGCAATTCTATGAAAAATCAAGCTATTTTTTCATATCAACTTAACAGATTCATATTTAATATAAAAATAAATGGATACATCTCTCTTAAAATATATCCACTTATCTTAAATTGAATCAGTAATTTCTTTTATAATATATATTTTATTATTTTACACTTTTTACTTCAAATTCTTGAAATCTATATATTTGTCCAGTTGGATTAACTTTACCCTCTGGAACTTCTTCTACAAACATATCATAAGGTCTTACAAATAAGCCGCACTCCCCATATAATGCTCTATATAGCACCATATTTTCTTGTGTTTCTGAATGCTTTACAAAATCTTCAACTAAATATAAATCTCCTTTAAAATGTCTAAATATTTTACCTCTAGAATTAGTTATGTCTCGCATTATTTTCTCCTTTATATATCATAAATCTTATAAATTTATATTTTATCTTAATTAACAAATATATACAAGTAAGAGTTTATGACAACTTATAAACTTATATTAGTAAATAGTAAATGACAAGCTCAAATTAACACTATAGTTAACTTAATACTTGTCATTTTACTCTCTTAATAAACATGAATATTTATTACAGTTTTAATTCGTAACTGTTTCTTTTATTCTTATTTCTTGGATTATTTCATTTTCTTCATATTTAAAATACTTTTCATGAACATCCATGAAGTAATTTCCACAAAGATATAAAGGATATACTACCCATAACATTGTTATATTGACATCAAAGCTGAATTTAGACCATATAGTAAGAACCGCTATAAATGTACATAATACACTTGCTGATACTATATAAATTAATTCTTTTATATCTTTTATCTTATTGACCTTTAAATTAATTACAAATAATATTACTGTTAAAATTGAATACAATCCGCTCATAATCAAATTTTCTATATTATAAATATCTATTCCATACTTCTTCATATAAAGTACATATTGTAACTTCTCTATATTTTCTTTCCACATCTTACTCCAAAAATCAAAATCTGACCATTTGTTAGGAATCATATCTAGCGGAATAGAAATATTTAATTTTGTAACTTTAAAGAATATAAATATACTTATTATTGCCATGGAAATATATATTATCTTTAACACCGGTTTTCTCTTAGCCTTGAAAAAATGTGTTATAACTTTAATTAATACTAAAACTAAAGCTATTATAGGAAATACCATTGCAAATACCTTCGCAAAATTATGATATATACCACCACTTATTGCCATCTCTTGAATTCCAAACTGCGTCTTAAACTCTTCTATTTTATTTAATGTCATATCAGTTCCATCAATAGTTAACCCATCTAAAACATCTCTATCATCATCCAATAATTGAACAATAATATTAGATTTTGTACTATCATGAATACCTCGTACTATTAATTTTCTCTCTCCATAAGTTATTTCCTTACCACTAGAATGTGTACTTCCAAAAAGTTTATAAGATGTTTCTGTATCTATTAAACAACCATCTTTATCATCTTGAAATAATAGTGCTCCATCAAATAATAAGGACGAGTTTCCCCTTATAGCTAATACCTTAAGATCACTTGCAGTTCTATTCAAGTCTGTATTAGTAGCTGATTGTAATGATTTTTCAGTCCAACCAACTACAGATATATCACTTTTACTTTCTTCAATATTTTTTACTATATCTGCATTAATATTTCCATTTTCAAAATAAAAGTTTATTGTATCATTATCTCTTTCAATATTATTTGCATATCCTAAAGTAATTCCCCAGCACATAACTAAAGCAAAAATAAGGATTACCTTAATTATATGCTTTACTTGCCTTATCATTCAGTCTCCAGGCGAACTCTATCGCCATCTTCAACAGTTTTATTACTACTTATTATTACTTGTTCTCCTCTTGAGAATGTACCTTCTTTTAAAGCTGCAAATTCGTTATCTTTCTTTTCAATTTGAACTTCATACTTTTTTGCTATCTTTTCAGTACCAAGTACTGTTTCTTTTTCACTTACAGCTAAGACATAATAACTATTATTATCTCCTTGTCTTAATGCTGCTAAAGGAACACATGTAGAGTACTTTTTAGATTGACTTGAAATGATTATTTCTCCCATATCATCTATTTCACCTGTACCTGCTGGTAAAACAACTGTTACATTTAAATAATCTGGACTTTCCTCACTCTTTGAAATTGCTTCTATTGTTAGATTTTCAACGTAATTTCCACTATTTAATTTAAGAGCTACAGTTTGTCCTTGTTTTACTAAAGTTCTCTTGCTAGATTCTATTTGTCCAACAAACTTATATCCACTTTCTTTATCTGCTATTGAGATTATAGCATCAGATGTAACTCCACCATTTTGAGCAAATACACTTGTAACAATTCCTTCTTTTGGAGATGTTACTTTTCCATTAGCATCTAATAGTGGTTGTATTTTTTCTAATTCTGCGTAATAGTCATCTAATTTTAATGAATCCTTAACATCTTGTAGGTTACGATCTAAATCTAATGTGTCATTAGCGTCTTCTACTGCTGATGAATACATTGCCTTCTTGCTTTCATAATCAGCCTTTAAACTCTCTTCTACTGCTGGATCTCTTACCGGTCCTTCTTCATTAACTCCATCTCCTGATGCCTCTGGAAGTTGTCTGTATTCATCTAATTCTTTCTTTGCTTTATTCATCTCTTCTAAAGCCTTTGCTACATTACTATTTTTAGAAGATATAGCTCTATTGTAATCTTCCTTAGCTCTAGCTAAAGTTTTTTCATCTCTAGAAATATTTTCGTTTATATCATCTATCTTTTTTTGTAAATCTTCAGTATCCAATTCAACTAAAACATCACCTGCTTTAATTAACGCTCCAACACTTACATTTACATATTCGATTTTTAATCCTTCAATTGTAGATATTTTTTCTTCTCTATTTTTAACTACTCTTCCAGAAGCCTTAACTTCATCAACCATTGTTTTTACCTTTGGCTTTTCTGTTTTGATAACAGGAATTGTTAAAGAATCTGCAAATCTTGATAACATAGTACATCCTATCATAATTAATAAAAATGCACCTAAGTACTTAACTGCTTTCTTCTGTATCGTATCTTTTCCTTTTTTAACATATTCGAAATTTATAATCTTCTTTATTTTTTGTTTCATACTCATAACTCATCATTCCTTTACTGCTGATGCTGCAATACCTTGCTCTAAATAACTTTGACCTGCAAAGAATACTATTATAGCTGCTATTAATGTAACAGCTGATGCCGTAAATGCTATATCTGCATTTTCTAATGTTATATTAGGCAGATAAATTGATAACGGCCATAAACTCTTATCTTTTAAGAATGTTAATGGTTGTTCTATTAAATTCCAAAGTTCTAAGAATTGTAAGATTACTGCCGACATTATTCCTGGCATACCTAACGGAATTCCTATTTTAAAAAATATCTTTAATTCACTTGCCCCATCTATTCTCGCTGACTCAATAATAGCCTCAGGTATATTACAGAAAAATCTATACATTATAAAAACTGAGAACGTTGAAAAAATAGCAGGTAATATAATACTCCAGTGAGTATCTAATAATTTAAAAGAATCTAAAACTAAGTAACTTGATAGCATAGTAACTTGAAATGGCATTAACATTACTACTATGTATAAAGTAAATAATATTTTCTTAAATCTAAAGTTGTATCTTGCAAATCCCCAAGCTGCCGCTATTCCTACAATAAGTTGTCCAGCAATTGATAAAAACACTATCTTTACTGAATTCCAGAACATCACGAAAAATTGTGGTGTATCTAATAATAGCTCAACATAAGACCTTATAGTTGGATATTTCGGTAATAACCCCCAACTAACAAAGTCTTTTCCCTTGCCCAGCACTGGAGCAAGGTGTCCTGTTAACTCTGCTTTCCCCATGAAAGACCCTGCTATTAAAAAGATAACTGGAAAACACATAAATAAAGATAATATAACTAATATAAGAAATATAATTTTTCTTTTCATTTTAGCAATCTCCTCTCTAATCTTGATTTTCCCATGCCCTCTGTAAAAGCATAATTAATCCAAAGATTATTACTGCCATTACTACAGAGGCTGCAGCCATCTTTCCAAATGACATCTCTCTAAACCAGTTATTAAATAAATGTTGTAATAAATACATACTCTTATCTGGATAATCTCCAGCTACTAAATAAGCCTCTCTAAATACTTTAAAAGAGTTAAGTAAAGATAAAACAGCTATTGTATATAATGTAGGTTTTAAGCAAGGTAATGTTATCTTAGTAAAACATTTCAAGTCTCCTGCTCCATCAACCTTTGCTGATTCATAAATTTCCTTTGATATCGCATTTAGTCCTGCTAACCATAATATTATTGTATATCCGAGATTCTTCCATATATAACTAAATACTAATACCCAAAAAGCATATCTAGTACTCATCCAATCTTGGCCTACAATATTAAAATTATTTAATACTCCGCTCAATACTCCTTGCTCATGAAATACTATATTCCATATAAGTACAACTGAAGCTATTGGAACAGCCATAGGTATTAAAAAAGCAGTTCTTAAAATTTGAGATGCTTGTACAAATTTATTTAAGAATACTGCTATAGCTAATGATATTGCTAGTAATAAAGGTATACATACTAACACAAACTTTATTGTATTCTGTGATGCTAGCTTAAATGCAGCATTTGAAAATATATCATAATAATTTTCAAGCCCAGAAAATTCTCTTGAAATTGCACTTTGAAAAGATCTAATAAATACATCTAAGAAGGGAAGCAACGTAAACGCTGCTACCCCTATTAGACTTGGTAAAATAAAATATAATGGTGCTTTATTTATCTTCTTCTTTCTTTTTACCTTTTCCATATTACTCCGCCAAATATAAATCTAAATTATCTACTATTGTATTAATAGCATCATCTAAACTACTATTTCCTAAAGCGTATGCTTCGAATTGTTTAGCTACTTCAGTTAATAATACTCTATTAACTGTTCCAGCTACAGTTAAGCTTTCTATTTCACCTATTAATCTATTAACATCTTCTTCATTTGGCATGTATTGTTTAACTTCATGCATAGTTCCATCTTCATCTTGCCATCCCATTGATCCTGAGAAGTAATGTTGAGTCTCTTCATCAAATTCTGGTTGCCACTCTTCGTCTATTGCAAATTCTTTTTTCAAACTTTCCTTATTTACTGTTATTCCTTGTCCATAATATCTTGTTTGAGATTTTTCATTAAATAATTCTTTAATAAATTCTTTTGCTTCCTCTTTATTTTTAGCTTTAGAATTTACTCCTAAAAGATCAATAGGCATAAATACTTTTTCATCGCCTCTTGTTAACATCTTATAATCTAAATCTTTATTATTTATTAATGCAGTAATTAAAGATTGATATCCCCATGATGAATCTAATCCACCATAAATTAATGAACCAGCATTATTTCCATCCATTAATAATGAATCTGCATAAACCGAAGGCATTAAGTAATCATTAATTTCGTATACGCTCCAAATTCCTTCGTTAGGGTCTACAAAATCTTCTCCATCGCCTTCTTCAAAGTCTTCATCTTCAATAATTTCCTCTTTATCAGGAATTTGTTCACCTTGGAATTTATCATTCCATATCGCTTCCATCTTTTCATAATATCTCTTCATATTTTCATCAACAACAGTATATAATTCCTTAGATTTTTCAAAGAAATTATTTAATGCATCAACATTTATAGTTTTATCGCTATTTAACCAATCATTTCCATATAAATAATATAATGAATAAACTAAAGTCTTAGGAGAATAGTAATCATTAAATATTCTCTTATCAGGATTTTCTTTTCCTAACTTTTTAGCTAATTCTACAAATGAATCTAAATCTGAAACTGATTCTATAACATCTTTGTTTCCAACTAACATTGGGAACTTAATTTTAGTTGGGAATTGATATATATTTCCATCAACAGTATACGCATCTGCTATGTTTTTAAATAATAAATCTTGATTTGTATATTCTGATATAACATCGCTTATATCTTCTAAAAGCCCTTTTTCTATATAAGACTCTACTGGTAGCCCATCTAGTAATATAACATCTGGACCATTTCCAGCAGCAATTTCAGTATTTAAAGTTTTAAGTGCATCTGATTCAGTAATTCCTTCTTCTCCCCAAGACATACCAATTTCATATTTAACATAAGTATCTGGATTCGCTTTTGCATAAGAAGAAACAGCTTGTCTCACTTGATCATTTTCTAACAATGAATATACTCTTAATTGTTTATCAGGAACAGATGGAATATTGGCATCATATGCAAAATTAATAATAGCTGTTCCTCCATTGCTCCAATCATTAAATACAGTTAAAAATTCATTATTATCCTTTTCAACAAAAGACATTAAATGCATTTCTGTATCACCAAAAGAACTTAATGCTCCATCTATAAGTTGTTTAGTCTTCTTTTCTGATAAATCATATTCATATAAACCTAATGTAGTATAGTAATATAATTTAGTTTTACTTCCTGAGTCTATAAATGTTGGATAATACTGAACAGTATCTCCTAAAACTTCTTTTTCTAACTCCTCTAAGTTACCCTTTTCATCTCCAGTGTTAATATCAAATTCTACTATAGTTGAAAATCCATATATGATAAGCGAATCTCCTACTATTGAATAATCATTAAAATAATCTTCAAAGAAATACTCATTTTTTACTTCAAAAGTAGTTCCATCTAATTGAACTACTGAATCACCCTTACCAGTTGAATAGAATATATCTCCATTTGAAGCTGCTTTAAATTGTGGTTGTCCATACCACATTCCATCTTCTGCTTCTTCTTGTTCTATTTCTATTTCTTGAAAAGTTCCATCTTGATTTACTATAGCATATTTATATTCTGGTTCTTTCCATTCTTCTTTATCTAGTATTTCTGTACTTTCATCTTCAGCAATATTACCATTTTCATCAACTTCTGGTTCTACCCATGGTTCCATAAAGTAATATCCTATAAGTATTCTTCCGTCACTTAATACAGTAGAATTCATAATTGAAGTTTCCATACCATCTTGTTTTGGTAAATCTATAATAGTTTCACTCCAAGTTTGTCCACCATCCTCTGAAATAAAACTGGATAATCTTACTTCAGTATCATAAGTTTGGCCTACCATTGCAATTCTACCGTCATCTAGTTTAGTCATGTTTTGAATATATGAATCTGTTGGAGATTCATATCTTTCTTCAATATATCTCCCCATAGTAGACTTTTTAGTACCTCCACCAGAACAACCGACAGCAGATACCATCAAAGCAAGAGACATTGCTATAGAAAATACTCTTTTTAGCTTCTTACTCATAAATTCCTCCATACTTATTATATTTAATATTATATTTTTACTTTTTATCTTATAATATCATTATTTGCTATTATATACCACTTATATTACCTTAAAAATTCATTACAATTTGGTTACAATTTGTTTTCATTTATGTTTATATTCAATATTTTCTCCTATCCTATAATCTGTAATATTTGCAGCATAACTTTTAATTTATAGCTTTACTTATTAGACGATTTAAATTAATAAAATGTTCTCAAAAATATTATTTTTTTGTAATTTTATTAAATACCTATTTATATAAAAAAAAGCCAGCTTTCGCTGACTTTTAAACTATCCACTTCTTATTTGCAGTAAATGAAATATTTAACCACTTATTATATTTAATATGCTTCATAGCATCATTTATTTCTTCTCTTACACTGTCCATTTGGTCTAAGGTCTTTAACTTACTATTTTGATTATAGACAAAATCTATTTCTATTCTAAGTTCTCTACCTATTTTAGAAACTCTAGCAATTGATTCTTCAAATTTATACTCTTCCTCAATTTCTTTTACTAGTACATATATATCATCATTAATTTCATCATCAGCCTTAACAGATATAATCTCTTTAAAACTTTCTATAAAAGTCTTTATAGGTAATCTTAAGAAAATTATTGATACTATTAAAGTCATAGTTGGATCTATATATGGATTTAAGAAACTTAAGGTAGTTTTAGATAAAACTATTGCAACTAAAAACCCAATTAATACTGCTGCACTTAAAGCTGTATCCATAAACCATTGATTACTCTCAGCTTTTATTAATTCAGAAGATAACTTTTTCTCTTTCTTCTTCATATATAAAGTGATTATGCCACAACCAACAACCGAAATAATGGAATAAACTATAGCTAGTCCAAATTCTATGTTGTTGCCTCCATTAAACATTATCTTTACTGCATCTATAAGAGTATATAAACACATTATAAGTATAACTAAAGATTTAATTGAAATAACTAATGGTTCTAAAATATGTTTTCCAAAAGGAAACTTCTCTACATCATTTTTAGACATAAAATTACTTATAAATAAGGATAACATAGATAATAACAAACTGATAAATGAATATAATCCATCGAATATAATCATTTCAGAATCTATCGCTCATCCCCATGCAATACCAAATAGTGCAAAGAATAATGCACCTAAAACGGATAATTTTAATATTTTGTTTTCTATTTTCATTATCTTCACCTACTCCTTAAAATATTTTTGCTTAATATCATAATACTAGAATAAATTCTATATTGTAATGATTAAAATGCTCAAAAAATACTACTAATATATTTAATTTTAAATTCCTCAAATTTTACTTACAGCATAAATGTACTTTAGAAAATATTGTTATATTTTTAACATAAAGCTGAATATTCAGAATATTTCCGATATTGTAAATATATTTATAATTTAATTTCCTATTGAAACATTCTTTATTTGATGATAGAATCATATATGAATTTACTATTAATTAAGAATTATTATTGACATCGTTTTAACAAACTAAATTTATATATAGAAAAATCGGAGGTATAAGCAATGAGACAAGAATGGACAGGCTTTAATAAAGGCCAATGGCAAAAAAGCGTTGACGTAAGAAACTTTATCCAAACTAACTACACTGCTTACGAAGGAGATGACAGTTTCTTAGCTGGTGCAACTGAAGGCACTAAAAAACTTTGGGCAGAAGTTAGTGAACTTTTCAAAAAAGAAAGAGAAAATGGTGGAGTTTTAGATTTAGATACTGAAACTATATCAGGAATAAATGAATATAAAGCTGGTTATATAGATCAAGCTTTCGAAAAAATAGTTGGTGTTCAAACTGACGCTCCATTAAAAAGAGCTGTTATGCCTTATGGTGGTATAAGAATGGCTGAAAGTGCTGCTAAAGCATACGGATATGAAGTTAGCCCAAGAATATCTGAAATATTTAGCAAATATAGAAAAACTCATAACCAAGGTGTTTTCGATGCTTATACTACAGAAATGAGATTAGCTAGAAAATCAGGTGTTATCACTGGTCTTCCAGATGCTTACGGAAGAGGAAGAATCATAGGTGACTATAGAAGAGTTGCTCTATACGGTGTAGACAGATTAATACAAGATAAAGAACAACAAAAATTAAGCTTAGAAGTTAAGACTATAGATGAAGAAGTTATCAGATTAAGAGAAGAATTATCTGACCAAATAGCTGCTTTAAAAGAATTAAAAGGATTAGCTGCAACTTACGGATTTGATATATCAGCTCCAGCTACAAATGCTAAAGAAGCTATCCAATGGTTATACTTTGGATTCTTAGGTGCTATAAAAGACCAAAATGGTGCTGCTATGTCACTTGGTAGAACTTCTACATTCTTAGATATATATATAGAAAGAGACTTAAGAAACGGTGTTATCACTGAAGAAGAAGCTCAAGAATTAATGGACCACTTCGTAATGAAGTTAAGATTAGTTA
>OLNJ01001823.1_pt1 | contig 9833 bp, 8 predicted proteins | sample 1672191 | NCBI WGS metagenome assembly OLNJ01 (sample SAMEA3136657, study PRJEB25190) | human gut metagenome | biome: human gut; feature: human-associated habitat; material: faeces | place: Austria | collected 2013 | reverse complement strand
CAGCTTGAGTTATAGCATTAAATAATGTACTTTTACCTACATTTGGTAAACCTACTATTCCTAATTTCATTATGATCTTCCTCTCTTTTATATAAAAATTAATTATTTTTCTCAATAATTTTAGACATACATCTTGTATTATACATCATAACTACGATATATGTAAACAATTTGACTTTTGTATATAATAGTAAAAATAAAGAGATAATATAAAAGAATGATTAAATAAAATAGCAAATATGATGAAGATAAGGTATTATTATATAGGATAGTTAAAATAAGGAAAAGGAGCTAGTACATGAAAAATTTAAAGACATTAGAAATAGGGAAAAATGTAAAACTTACATTAATCCCAGAAAGTAAATTTAAGACAAATTTAGTAAGTGTATATATACTTAGAGAATTAGATAGAAAAGAAGTTACAAAAAATGCTCTACTTCCAGGCATTTTAAAAAGTGGTTGCGATAAATATAAAACACTTGGTCAATTGACAAATAGAGAAGAAGAACTATACGGCTCATATCTAAATGCTGGAACATCAAAACGAGGAGAACATCAAGTTTTAGGATTTAGTATATTAGGTGTAAATGAAAAATATTTAGACGAAAAAATATTAGGTGGTTGTATAGACCTATTAAACGAAATAATAAATAATCCTCTAATAGTAGATGGTGGATTTAGTGAAGAATACCTAAAAATAGAAAAAGAAATATTAAAAGATTCTATAATGGGTATCATCAATGATAAAGGTACCTATGCAATGAAACAAGCTAGTGAAATTATGTTCGAAGGAGAACCATACGCTATAAGTGGGAAGGGTTATATCGAAGATTTAGACGATATAAATGGAGTAAACTTATATCAACATTATAAAAATATATTAAAAACTTCTCCAATAGAAATAATAATCGAAGGCGAATTTGATGAATCAGAAGTAGTAGAATTAATAAAAGAAAGATTTACATTCGATAGAGGAGATATAATAGATTTACCAAAAGAAGAATTCTATAAAGAAGTAGACGAAGTAAAAGAAGTAAAAGAAACTATGGACATAGCACAAGGTAAATTAGTTATGGGTTATAGATGTAATGTTGATTATCTTGATGAAGAGAGATACTATAGCCTTCTTTTAGGTTCTAGAATATTAGGTGGAGGCGCTGATAGTAAACTATTTGTAAATGTAAGAGAAAAAGAAAGTCTTTGTTATACTATTTACTCTACAATACAAAAAAGCAAATCTACAATGATGGTTTGTTCAGGAATAGAAGCTGAAAACTATGAAAGAACTGTTGAATTAGTAAAAGAGCAAGTTCAAAAATTAAAAGACGGAGATATAACAGAAACAGAAATTGCAAATGCTAAAATTGCATTTATAAATTCTTTAAATTCTTTAAACGACGAAATAGGAAGACTTTCAGATTTCTATTTCTCTCAATCAATAGCAAAAAATAAAAGTGACTTAGATGAGATAAAAAATATGATAAATAAATCTACAAAGGAAGATGTAGTAGATGCTGTAAAAGATATTCAACTAGATACTATATACTTCTTAAGTAAATAGGGAGGGCATAATGGAAAAGATAGTCAACGAATTGTTAAAAGAAGAATTATATTATGAAAAATTAGAAAATGGATTAGATGTGTACTTTATGCCTAAAAAAGGATTTACTAAAAAGTATGCTGTTTTAGCTACTAATTACGGCTCAAATGACTTAGAATTTATTCCTATAGGAGAGAGTGAACCTATTAGAGTAAACGAAGGTATAGCACATTTCTTAGAGCATAAAATGTTCGAACAACCAGATGAAACAGATGCATTTGGAAAATTCTCAAAATGGGGAGCTAATGCCAATGCATTTACAAACTTTACAACGACAGCGTATTTATTTACAACAACAGAGAATTTTTATGATTGTCTAGATCATTTATTTGATTATGTGCAGACACCTCATTTTACAGATGAAAATGTAGAAAAAGAAAAGGGAATAATTGCCCAAGAAATAAAAATGTATGATGATGACCCAGGCTGGAATGTATCATTTAACGCAATAAAAGCAATGTATGTAAACCACCCTGTTAGAGTAGATATAGCTGGAAGCGTAGAGAGCATATACAAAATAACAAAAGAAGAACTTTATAAATGTTATAATACATTCTACAATCCAGGAAATATGGCTTTATTTGTAATTGGTGATTTAGAACCAGAAGAATTATTTGATAAAGTAAAACAAGCAAATAAATACGACATGGCAAAAATGGAAGAAGAAATAACTAGAATATATCCAGAAGAGCCTACAACAGTTAACCAAAAAGAAATAATAACTCAGGCGCCTATTTCAATACCTATCTTCAATATAGGATTTAAAGACGATAAAGTAAATATAAAAGGAAGAGAACTACTTAAATACGAAGTAATGACAGACATATTAAATGAAATGTTATTTAGACGTGGTAGTGAAATATATGAAAATCTATATATGAAAGGCCTTATAAATAGAAGTTTTGGAGCAGGATTTACTTCACAAATCGATTACGCATTTACAACAGTTGGAGGCGAATCAAAAGATCCAAAACAAGTAAAAAAAGTTATATTCGAGTATCTTGATATGTATAAAAAAGAAGGATTAGATAGAGCTACCTTTGAAAGAGTTAAAAAATCTTCTATAGGTAATTTTATTAAATACTTTGATTCTTTAACTTTCATTGCAAACAACTTTATCTTCTACAAATTTAAAGATATAAACTTATTAGATTATGTAGAGGTAATAAAAGAAGTTACATTTGAAGAAGTACAACAAAGACTAGAAGAACACTTAAGAGAAGATAACTGTGTAATATCTATTGTAGAGCCTATTGATAAAGAAAATAACTAAATAAAAACATTGAGTATAAAATCTACAATATAAATTACAAATTATAAAAATAAAAGTTGTAGGAGATATCTTCTTACAACTTTTGTTTTTTAGAATACATACGAAATATTTATTTTTAAGCTATAAACTGATATAATAACATTTGTATTCAGATAGCTTACTTTAAAAAGGGGGATTTTTTTATGATAGACGTACATTGTCACATACTACCAGAGGTTGATGATGGAGCTGAATCTATGCAACAAGCCATAAATATGGCAAAAATAGCACAAGAAGAAGGAATCATCAAAATGATTGCAACTCCTCATTATCATCCAGAATTCAAATATGAAAAGGGTGAGGAGTTAAAAAGAATTCGTGAGAGATTTAAAAAGGAATTAAAAGAAAATAATATAGATATAGAAATATATTTAGGAAACGAAATTTATTTTACATATGATTTAATGGATAAGATTTCAGAACTAGACTTTTATTGTTTAAATGATAGTAAATATATATTAATAGAGTTTCCGCCTAATAATTTTCCTAGCAACTTATGCAATATTGTTTATGAATTAAAACAACAGGGATATACACCAGTATTGGCTCATGTAGAGAGATATATGCAAATTCATGAGGACCCAGAGATAATTTATGATTGTATAAAAACAGGTGCAATTATTCAAATAAATAGCTCAAGTCTTATAGGAAAACAGGGTAAACAATTCCAAAAAATATGTGATCTTTTAATTAGTAGAAATATGGTTCATTTAGTTGCGACAGATGCCCATAGTGATACAAGAAGACGCCCATTATTGAGAGAGGCATATGAATATGTTGAAGATAAATGCTCAAAATCTATGGCAGAAAATCTATTTAAAAATAATGCTCAGTGTATCTTAGACAATAAAGATATTATTGTAGAAGAGCCACTAGAGAAACCAATAGAAAAAGTAAGTTTATTTAGTAGAATATTTAGAAGATAAGAGGTGTTTATATGGATAGAGTTGCATTTACACTGTTTGGTGTAGATATAATGTGGTATGGAATTTTAATGGCTACAGGGATGGTCCTTGGAGTTTTTATTGCATTAAGAGAAGCAAAAAGGCTTAATATAAAAGAAGATGATATATTAAATTTAGCTATTATTGCAATCCCTTGTGGACTTATAGGAGCTAGAGCTTATTATGTTATCTTTAACTGGTCTTATTATTCAGGAAATATAGCTGAAATTTTAAACTTTAGAGGTGGCGGCTTAGCAATTCATGGAGCTCTAATTGGAGGAATTTTAGCTGGGTTTATATATGCTAAAGTTAAGAAATTAAACTTCTTTAAATTGGCTGATTGCGTTGTTATAGGTATACCATTAGCTCAAGCAATTGGGAGATGGGGAAATTACCTAAACAAAGAAGCTCATGGGGGACCGACAGATTTACCATGGGGGATAATGGTTGATGGTGTAAAAGTACATCCTACATTTTTATATGAATCTATATGGGATTTAGGTGTATTTATATTTTTGATGGTATTTAGAAAAAAACAAAAATATGAAGGCCAAATCCTTGCTTACTATTTAATATTATATTCTATAGGAAGATTTTTCATAGAAGGACTTAGAACAGATTCACTTATGTTAGGACCATTAAGAATGGCACAAGTTATAAGTTTAGTATTTATAATTATAGGTGTTGTACTAAATTATGTATTAGTAAAAAAATCTAATAGATAACATTAATATAAAAAATACGACAGTTAGAGATTTTACAGAAAGGAAGTGAATTTTTTATGGAATTCCATCACGTATCTGTACTTTTAGATGAATGTATAGAAAATTTAAATATAAAAGAAGACGGTGTATATGTAGACTGTACAATGGGTGGTGCAGGACACTCAAAAGAAATCGTAAAAAGACTTTCAAAAGACGGACTTTTTATAGGGTTTGACCAAGATAAAAATGCAATAGCTACTGCAAAAGAGAGATTAGCAGAGTATTCTGATAGAGTTAGATTTATTCACAGCAATTTTTCAAATATAAAAGAAGAATTAGAAAAAATAGGTGTATATAAGATAGATGGAGTACTAGCTGACTTAGGAGTTTCTTCTCATCAATTAGATGAAGCTGATAGAGGTTTCTCATATATGCACGATGCTCCTTTAGATATGAGAATGGATATTAGAAAGCCATTTTCTGCTTATGATGTAGTAAATACATACTCAGAAGAGCAACTTGCAAAAATAATAAAAGATTATGGTGAAGACAATTGGGCGAAGAGAATAGCTAAATTTATAGTTGAAGCTAGAGATGAAAAGCCAATCGAAAAAACAGGTGAATTAGTTGATGTAATAAAAAAAGCTATCCCTAAAAAAGCTAGAATAGATGGACCACATCCAGCTAAAAGAACTTTCCAAGCTATACGTATAGAAGTAAATAATGAGCTTGGAGTTATAAACAAAATGATAGACGATGCTGTTTCTATGATGAATAAAGGGGGAAGAATATGTATAATTACATTCCACTCTTTAGAAGATAGAATAGTAAAAAATGAATTTAAAGAATTATCGCTTAGCTGTGTTTGTCCACCAGAACTTCCAATTTGTCAGTGTGATAAAGTTTCTGAAGTTAAAGTTATAACTAGAAAACCAATACTTCCAAGCAAAGAAGAAGTTGAGGCAAATCCTCGTTCAAGAAGTGCAAAACTTAGAGTAGCTGAGAAAAAATAATAAATTAGAAAAATATGTAAAAAATATTGTTTAAAATATACTTTAGGTATATAATTATAAATATCAATCTTAACTAAATAAATTCTTATCAAGAGTGATGGAGGGAATAGGCCCTGAGAAGTCCAGCAACCTATATTAGATAGGTGCTAAATCCTACTTATGTTTTCATAAGAAAGATAAGAGAGAATGAGAAATAAAGCTCTTTTATCGTAAGGTAAAAGAGCTTTTTATAGTATATAGGAAATTATATTACTTTATATTTGGCGATAAGTATAATTTTTTAAATATGCTATAAATAATTTTTATCTTTAAAAAAATTTAAAGATATTTTTATATGTTTAATATAAACATTTTACTTGTATTTAACAATAATATATTCGGAGGGATAACATGACAGAAAGAAAACTAGGTTTTAGTACATTACAAATTCATGGGGGACAAGAACCAGATTCAGCGACAGGTTCTAGAGCTGTACCAATTTATCAAACAACATCATATTGTTTTGAAAGTGTGAAGTATGGTGCTGATTTATTCGCATTAAAACAAGAGGGGCATATATATTCAAGAATATCAAATCCAACTGTTCAAGTATTTGAAGATAGAATGGCATTACTTGAAGGTGGAGTAGGTGCAGTAGCATTTTCTTCAGGAATGGGGGCTATAAATGCAGCTATACTTAATATAATACAAGCAGGGGATGAAATAGTAGCGGCACCAACTTTATATGGAGGAACATATAATTTACTTTCAAATATGCTTCCTAAATTCGGTATAAAGGTTCATTTTGTAGACCCAGATGATCCAGAGAGTTTTAGAAAAGCAATAAATGATAAGACTAGACTTGTTTATGCTGAGACAATAGGAAATCCAGGGATAAATTTAATCGATATAGAAGCTATAGCAGATATTGCTCATGAAAACAAAATACCATTTATGCTAGACAATACTTTTGGAACACCTTATTTAATAAAAGTATTTGAACATGGTGTAGATATTGTAGTACATTCAGCAACTAAATTTATAGGTGGTCATGGAACTACTTTAGGTGGGGTTGTTGTTGATAGTGGTAATTTTGACTGGATAGGAAGTGGAAAGTTCCCTTGTTTGACAGAGCCAGATATGTCTTATAATGGTCTTAATTATGCAAAAGATGTTGGAGCTGTGGCTTATGCGACTAAATTAAAAGTTCAATGGTTGAGAGATTCAGGAGCTTGTTTAAGTCCATTTAATGCATTTATGTTATTACAAGGTTTAGAAACAATGTCGCTTAGAATAGAAAGACATATAAGCAATACAAAAGCTATAACTGAGTTTTTAAATAATCACCCTCAAGTTGCATGGGTTAATTATCCAGGGCTTGAAGGCAACAAATATTATGAATTAGGGCAAAAATATCTTCCAAAAGGTGCAGGTTCAATATTTACATTTGGCATAAAAGGTGGGCTTGAAGCAGGCAAGAAATTTATAGAAAGTCTTAAAATATTCTCTCACCTTGCAAATGTAGCAGATGCTAAATCTTTAGTTATACATCCTGCAAGTACTACACATGCTCAACTGAATGAAGAAGAACAAGAATCAGCAGGTGTTAGACCTGACATGATAAGAATGTCAGTTGGTATAGAAGATATAAATGATTTACTTTGGGATATAGACCAAGCTCTAAAAGCAACTTTATAAGAATTGTTGTAAGAAAATACCAATAGGTATATAATTTAAATAAGAGAGTAGTTATTGATGTATATTACATTTTTAGCTACTCTTTATAATTTAAAATAGTAAAAATTAATATTATGCATTTTAAAATATCTATATATTTTAAAATCTTTGTGAAAGAAGGGGTTTGAGTGGAGGCAAGTCAGAATAAAGTCAATTATTTATTTTCTAATTCAGACTTAAGAAAATTGATAGGACCATTAATTGTAGAACAGTTACTTTTAATAGTCGTTGGTTTAGTAGATTCAATTATGGTTGCAAGCGTAGGGGAAGCGGCAGTATCAGCAGTATCTTTAGTAGATACTATTATGGTATTAATAACCCAAGTATTTATTGCATTAGGTACTGGTGGAGCTGTAGTTGCAGGTCAATTTTTAGGTCAAAAAAATGAAGAAAAGTCATGTGAAGCATCAGATCAATTAATGTTATTTTTATTAGTAAGTTCTATAGGAATTATGATTTTGGGATATCTTTTAAAATATTTTATATTATACAAGGTATTTGGAAAATTAGAAGCTGATGTTATGGGATTTGCAAATATATATCTATTGATAGTATTTTTATCAATTCCAGCTATAGCAATATATAATGGAGCAGCGGCTTTGTTTAGAACTATGGGAAATTCAAAAGTGACTATGAAAATATCAATTCTTATGAATAGTGTAAACTTTATAGGAAATGCAATATTAATATATGGACTAAAAATGGGGGTTGTAGGTGCTGCAATTCCTACAGTTTTCTCAAGATATTTAGCAGCTATAATAGCATTTTATCTTATAAGAAATCAAGATTTACAAATTCATATATCAAAAAAGATGTGTTTTAGATTTAATAAAACTTTAATAAAAAGAATTTTATATATTGGCATACCTAATGGACTAGAAAATAGTATGTTCCAACTTGGAAAAATAGTAGTACTAAATTTAGTTGCAAGTTTTGGTACAGCTGCTATTGCAGCAAATGCAGTTAGTAACTGTCTTGCACTTTTTCAAATAGTACCTGGAATGGCTATAGGTCAAGCTGATTTAGCAGTAGTATCACAATGCGTAGGTGCTGATGATGAATACCAAACAAAATATTATACTAAAAAAATGTTGAAACTAAGTTATATAGGAATAATAATCACGAATATATTTATATTTTTAGCATTAAATCTTATTTTAGATGTATATAACTTATCTGAAGGAACTGCCCAAATGACTAAACAAATAATAATATATCATGGTGTTATGGCGATGCTTATTTGGCCATTATCATTTATGATAGCAAATACACTTAGAGCATCAAATGACGTTAAGTTTTGTATGATAGTTTGTATATTCTCAATGTGGATTTTTAGAATAGGTTTTAGTTACATTATAGGAAAATACATGGGATTAGGAGTATTTGGTGTATGGGTAGCTATGACTACAGATTGGGTTGTAAGAAGTATATTTTTTGTATGGAGATATTTGAGTGGAAAATGGAAAGTACATTGGTACTAAAAGTTTTTCATATAAAGAAATCTTTATTCTAAAGACATTTCACAAGGTAGATTTCTTTGAAACACATGTAAGGAAATTATAATTATCTACAAACCAGATAATATATAATTTCCTTAGAATTATAAAACGAGGCTAGTACTAAGCAAATTAAATTTACTTTGTAACAGCCTTTTTTATATTATTTTTATAATCAATATTTTCGTTATTATATATTTCTATTTTCAACAAATACATTTTCAAAGTTAGATTCTTTATTATCTATAACAAGCTTTATAGTATCAAAGAAAACTGCCTTGTCATTTGTGATAGTTGTGTTCTTTTGATATATAACATATAAATTTTGTGATGGAGAACTTGAGTCTAATTTATTTTTATTAGATTCAATATTTAAAGTTTTATTATCCAAGCTACATTTTATATCAGTAAATTCATTTTCTATTCCATTAAAAAATATATAAGTATTTGATTTTGTATTAATTTGATAAACTCCTTCTTTTTGTGAAGCTTCATTTATAAAATTTTTTAGTTGTGTATTGCTAATTGATGAAATATCAACTCTATTTAACTTGACCATGTTGTTAGAAGTATCTTCTTTTTTACAGCCGAAAGCAAATAATGCAATTATGACTAATATTACAATAGATAGTTTTTTCATATGTTTTCCCCTTAAAAATTTATTTTTGATAATAATATTATACTATAGGTTAAATATAAATTATATAAGATTACTTATAACAGTGATTAAATTTTAAGAGACAAATAGCAAGAATAAAACTGGAATAACTTGATATATAAGTATTAGAGAAATATAATTTATATATGACTTTTGTACCAATTAGGGATAGGAGTCTTTTTTTGTGTAAAGAAAATTAACCTATAGAAAAAATAAAAAAATAAAATTAGCTCTATTGACAATAAATAAAAAAATAAATAAAATATATAGCAAGCTATGTATTTAGGAGAATTAATATGGAAGAAAAAGTACTTATAGGTTTTTTAATTAAACAAATACATATAGCATTTGAGACACGTTGTCATAAAAACTTACAAAGATACAACTTGA
>OLNJ01001818.1_pt1 | contig 9864 bp, 8 predicted proteins | sample 1672191 | NCBI WGS metagenome assembly OLNJ01 (sample SAMEA3136657, study PRJEB25190) | human gut metagenome | biome: human gut; feature: human-associated habitat; material: faeces | place: Austria | collected 2013 | reverse complement strand
CGCCGTTGCCCCCAGAGGGAGAGCCACTGGCGAGCCGGTCAGGCCCACGCGGGACGAGTAAAGTCTGATTTTGTCGTAAACAGTAGTGCCCTGCTACAGAGATTCACAACAGCTTGACAAGGTGTTCTTGTCTATAAGCTGCTGCCCTCTGTAGCAGGGCACTACCTTTTACGCCATATTGAGCTTTCAGCGGTCAGCGCAGAGTTGCCCGACATGCCAACGGCTCCCCCTTTGAGGGAGCTGGCATCGCGCAGCGATGACTGAGAGGGCATGCCGCTACGAAAGAGCTGTCACGCCTGCGGCGTGACGGAGAGGGCTACTCCTCCGGCACCAGCGCACAGACCAGCCGCACCATCCACGGCAGGAGGGGCAGCCAGAGCAGGGCGCAGCAGATGTTGAAGAGTGTGTGGGCGTTGGCGATCTGCCGGGAAATGACCTCCAGCTCCGGGCCTTTGGGGGAGACCAGCTCCACCAGCCGGACGAACCCGGGCAGCAGCGCCGCCGCCAGCAGGCTTCCGGTGAGATTGAAGCAGCTGTGGGCCAGCGCAGCCCGGGCGGCGTCCCTGCCCTGCCCGATGCAGGCCAACAGAGCTGTGACTGTAGTGCCGATGTTGTCCCCCAGCAGGACAGGCACCGCCCCGGCGAGGCCCAGCACGCTGTGGATGCCGTCCGGCCCGGCCTGCCGGGCCACATTCTGCAGGAGGGCGATGGTGGCCGAGCTGCTCTGTACCACCATCGTCATGCCCAGCCCCAGCAGGATGCCCAGCAGCGGCGACGCCTTCACCCGGGTCATCCACCCAAGAAAAACTTCCTGCCCCGCGAGGGGCTGCAAGGCCCGGCCCAGAATGCCGATGCCCTCGAAGAGCAGCCCGAAGGAGAATACCGCCTCTCCCACGGCCTGCCAGCGGGCCTTACGGGCCGCGAAGTCGATGACGAAGCCCGCAAACAGCACCGGATACACCAGCTGCTGGGCGTCGAAGGCGATGAGCTGGGCCGTCATGGTCGTGCCGATGTTGATACCGTAGATGACGGCCACGGCCCGGGGCAGCTCCAGCAGCCCGGCGCTGACGAAGCCAATGACCATGACCGTCGCCGCCGAGCTGCTCTGGAGCACCGCCGTCACAGCCAGCCCGGTAAGCACCCCCAGCAGCGGTGTGGCCGTCAGCCGGGCCAGCAGCCGCTTCATGGCGTCGCCTGCCGCCCGCTGTAAGGCACGGCTCATCCGGTCCATCCCGTAGAGGAACATCGCCAGCCCGCCGAACAGCGCGAAAAGCATCTCCGTCCCCTGCACCATCCGCACACCCCCTTGTCCCTCAGTGTATGAGGGATGTCCCACGGGGATGCGAAAAGACCTTCTCGCCCACGCGCAGCACAGCTGCTATTTCATCAGTCCCATCGTCCATGCCCGGACCAGCAGGCCCAGCAGAACGACGGCCAGCAGCACCACCGTGAGAGCACGGCTCTGGGTGCGCTGACGCTTTTTGCGGCGGGCCGTGGCCGGGCGGCTGCGGCCTGTCTTCCCGGAGGTCTTCCGGCTGCGGCCGGACGTTCCCCGGGATGCCGTGCGGCCTCCGCTGCTCTGGCGCTTCCGGGCAGAGGCATCGGCCCGCGGCGTCTGAGACTTCGGGCGGCGAGGCGGCTCGTCCCCGGCCTTTTTCTGCGGCTCGATGGTCTCCGAAGCGCCGCAGCGGGCCAGAAAGTCCTCTGCCATCCGGTAATATTTCTCAAGGTCGCCGGTGGTCAGGGCCGTGCCCTCATATCCCGCCTCCAGCTCCTCCACGGCCTCGTTGAACCGGAGGGCCGCCTGTGCGGCAGCGGTCTTGTCGGAGGCGTGCGCGGCCTCGTTGCGGGCCATCCGCACCGCATTGCAGGCGCGGCGGGCCGCTGCCGGGTGGGGCGTATCCCCCAGCAGGTCCAATGGACGGGCTGCGTCCTTCTCCGGGTCCAGCAGGACGCGCATACAGAGGGTGGTGTCCAGCTGCTGCCAGCTGGTGCGGCCGCTCAGCTCGGGCAGACGCTCGTAGTAGTCCGGGCTTTCCTTCTGGCGCTGGGCCAGATGCTTCAGCAGAGCGTCCACGCTGTGGGCACCGGGTTTCTGCTCCCAGTGCCAGCGCAGCAGCTTCCGGCTGATGTCGTCGCAGGCCGCTTTGATCTCGAATGCGGCTTGCAAAGCTTCGTCAGGCATAACTTTACTTCTCCTTGCTAAACCTCTCCGTCACGCCTACGGCGTGCCACCTCCCCTACCGAGGGGAGGCCTTGGCATACCGGAAAGCTTTTCCTCTTCGCCAGAGGCTCCCCTCGGTAGGGGAGCTGTCGAGCGAAGCGAGACTGAGAGGTTATCCCTAAAACAACGGCGGAGGAAGCCTCTGCCTCCTCCGCCATACAGCGATCTACATTACGAACTGGGAATACACGAAGCCCCACAGGGCGATGCCTGCACACACGATGGCGGTGATGGGCGGCACCCAGCGGATGAGCGTCTCCGCGATGCTGTCGCGGGCGTCCTCCTCTTCGTAGTCGTCCTCCTCATCCAGCGGCTGGGCCTGTACACGGGACGGCGGCGCGATGTGGGCCGAAGGCATCACACGGGTGCCGTACTTCTCCGCGCTCTCGTCCGATGCAAAGGCTGCCGGGCGCACCGGCTCAGGCTGACGGGGTAGGACGCGGGTCGCCTCCTGCTCCGGGGCGCTGGACATCACCCGGGTGGCCTCCGGTGCCGCAGGCGCAAAGCTGGGCGCAGAGCGCACCTCCGGGCGGGGCGGGATGATGCGGGTAGCCTCCTCCTGCGCCGCACCCATGATGCGGGTCGGCTCTTCGGCAGGGGCAGCGGATGCCGTCGGCTGGGCCGCAGGCTGCGGCGCGGGCTGACGCACCGGCTCTTCCGGCTGAAGCAGGGTGTTCAGCGCGTTTTGCAGCAGGATGCGGTCGCTGCCGCACTCGGAGCAGTAGACGGTGTCCTCCTCCTTCGGGTGGAAGGCACCGCAGGCGCAGTACCAGCCATTCTCAAAGACCTGCGGCATGAACTTCATGCCGGTGCGGTTCATTCGGGCCTCGAGGGCCTTCTGCATCTCGGGACTCAGGCGGCGGGGGGCCGGCAGGCGCACCCGCTTGATGCTCTCGAGGTGGACGACCTTCTTGCCGCTGTAGACGTTCTGCAATGTAACGTCCACGCTGGTAATGGCTTTCTGGGTGACAAAGACGGCTTCGTCCATACCGAAGCTCTCGCCCGGCTTGGCGGCGAGGTCGCGGTACTCGAAGGCATCCTCGCAGAGGATGACGCCATCCACGCCCTTGCACTTGAAATGGATCTCCAGCGCCGTCAGAGTCACACGGGAAATGTTCTTAAAGGTCAGACAGACCGCGTGCTCGCCGCTGACTTCGCCCTTGAGCAGCTCCACGCAGACGAACTGCACCGGGCTGCCCGGGGTATAGTAGTTGGCCCGGGTCCGTGCGACCGGTTCAAAATTTTCCTCCACAGGACTCTCCCCTTTCTCGGTTTACTCGGCTGCTTCGCCCTCATCCGGCGTCCCGGGGGCTGCCTGCGGGGCAGCGTCCACCGGCTCGGCAGCTTCGGCAGGCTCAGCAGGTTCTGCGGCCTCAGCCTGCTCCACAGGCTGGACGGTCGGCTCGGCCTCGGCGGGCTTTGCGTCCGGGTCCTCACGCGGGGGCAAGGTCTCGCCTGCCATCACGGCGTTGAACTCCTTCTCGTTCAGCTTCTCGCGCTCCATCAGAGCCTGTGCCAGCGCATGGAGCTGGTCGATGTGCTCGGTGAGGGTGCGGCGGCAGGTCTCGTAGGCCTCGTCGATGATGTCCCGCATCTCGCTGTCGATCTCGGCAGCGGTGGTCTCGCTGTAGCCCTTGCCCTGACCAAAATCGCGGCCAAGGAAGGTTTCCTCCTGCGAGGTGCCGTAGACCACAGGGCCGAGGCGCTCGGAGAAGCCGTACTTGGTGATCATCTGGCGGGCGATGTTCGTGGCCTGCTGCAGGTCATTGGACGCACCGGTGGAGATGTCGTCGAGGATGAGCTGCTCGGCCACGCGGCCGCCCAGACTGGACACAATATCCTCGAACATCTCGCCCTTGGTGACGTAGCTGCGGTCCTTTTCGGGCAGATACATGGTGTAGCCGCCTGCCTGACCGCGGGGGATGATGGTGATCTCATGCACACGGGGGTGGTGCTTGCAGTAGAAGCCCGCCACCGCGTGGCCCGCCTCATGGTAGGCAGTGAGCTTTTTCTCCTCGGGGGTGACGACCCGGCTCTTTTTCTCCGGGCCGGCCATGACCTTCATGGATGCCTCCTCGATGTCCTCCATCGTGATGGCCTTGCGGCTGCGGCGTGCAGCCAGCAGAGCGGCCTCGTTGACGAGGTTCTCGAGGTCAGCGCCTGCAAAGCCCGCGGTGCGCTGTGCGATGACCCGCAGCGAGACATCCGGGGCGAGGGGCTTGTTCTTGGTGTGGACCTTGAGGATCTCCTCACGGCCTTTGACATCGGGCAGGCCAACGTAGACCTGACGGTCGAAGCGGCCCGGACGGAGCAGGGCCTTGTCCAGAATGTCGGCGCGGTTGGTGGCAGCCATGACGATGACGCCGTCGTTGGCCTCGAAGCCATCCATCTCCACCAGCAGCTGGTTCAGCGTCTGCTCACGTTCATCGTGGCCGCCGCCGAGGCCGGCACCGCGCTGACGGCCCACTGCGTCGATCTCATCAATGAAGATGATGCAGGGCATCGTCTTTTTTGCCTTGTCGAAGAGGTCGCGCACGCGGGATGCGCCCACGCCGACGTACATCTCGACGAAGTCCGAGCCGGAGATGGAGTAGAAGGGCACGCCGGCCTCACCGGCACAGGCGCGGGCCAGCAGGGTCTTGCCGGTGCCCGGAGGGCCGACGAGCAGCACGCCATGGGGGATGCGTGCGCCCAGAGAGTTGAACTTGTCGGGACTCTTCAGGAACTCCACGACCTCTTTCAGCTCTTCCTTCTCTTCGTCCTCACCGGCCACATCGGCAAAGGTGGCCGTCTTCTTGTTCTCGTGCTCGTCCTTTACCTTGGCCTTGCCGACATTCATGATGCCGCCGCCACCGCCGACGCCGCCCCGCATCATGGAGAAGAGCAGGAAGCCAGTGCAGCCCAGCATCCCCAGATAGAAGATGATCTCCATCCATGGGATGGTCTCCTTGAGGGAGGTGTAGTCGTAGGTCATGGGCGCGTCGGGGTTCGCCGCGTCGTAGGACTCGATATATTTCTCCACGTTCTCGATGAAAACGTAGGCGTAGGGCAGCTTATAGCGGACGGTGACAGTGCCGTCGTCCTCCTGTACCGCGCCGGTGGACTCCGACGAGGTGGAGAACATCCCGCTCAGCAGGCCGCCGGTGGCCTGCGTGGTGCTCTGGGTGGAGGAGACGTCCGGCAGGGGCAGGTCGCCCTCCTTCAGGTTCAGGGTGATGACGCTGGTGTTGCGGTCCAGCGTGAAGGCCGTGACCTGATTGTGCTCAAAATAATGGACGACAGTGGAGTAGCTCATGGTCGAGCCGCTGGTGCTGCCCGAGCCGCTGCCCATCACCGACCAGACCATCAGCACAGCGGCCAGCGCCAGTGCAAGGATGAGCGGATTGATACGAGGTCTTTTAGGTTGCAAAAGGAATCAACTCCAGTTCTGGTTTTATTTCTTACTTTTCGTAGACGCGGGGCTTGAGCACGCCGATGTAGGGCAGGTTGCGGTACTTTTCATCGTAGTCGAGGCCATAGCCCACCACGAACTCGTCCGGCACAGCGAAGCCCTCATAGTCCGGGGCGATGTCCGCCTTGCGGCGGCTGGGCTTGTCGAGGATGGTGCAGATCTTCACCGAGTTCGGGTTGCGCATCTTGAGCATGGGCACAAGGTTGGACAGGGTGATGCCGGTGTCGAGGATGTCCTCTACGATGAGCACATCCTTGCCGGACAGGTCGCCGTCCAGATCTTTGATGATCTTGACAAGGCCGGTGCTGGTGGTGTTGCCGCCGCCGTAGCTGGACACCACCATAAAGTCGATGTTGCACGGGATGGTCACAGCCCGCATCAGGTCGGCCATAAAGACCACCGACCCCTTGAGAATGGAGACGAGGACGAGGTTCTTGCCCTCATAGTCCCTGCTGATCTGAGCGCCCAGCTCTGCTACCTTTGCTTTCAGTTCCTCTTCCGAGACGAGGACCTTCATAATATCATCATGCATGGTCATGATTCGATTCCTCCCAATTTTCCAGTTTCACTTGCAGCAGCTGCTCTGTGTCCGGCCCGGGGGCAAGCCCATCGGCAAAGCCCTCGCCGCAGACCCACAGCACCTGCTTTCCTGCCGCCAGCAGCGGTAGCGTGTCCCGTTCCCGGGGCGGGATGCCCGCCTCGTTCATCCATTTGCGCAGCTCCCGGTCTGTCCCCCGCCCAGCCGGGCGGAAGCGGTCGCCCGGCTGACGGCAGCGCAGCCGCAGAGCAGGACATATCAAGTTTATTTTAGCATAATCCGCCTGATTTTTTAAGTCTTTTTTATGAACGACCTGTGTTTTTTCTTCAAAACAGGCCGAAACCACCCGAATCTGCAGCGTTCCGCCTCCGGGCAGCGGGTAATCGCCGCCCTCGGGCAGGGATACTGCACGCTCCGGAACATCTGCTTTTTCCCCCTGCGGGCGGATGTTGTTGTCGCTTTCCTCCCGCCAGAGCAGCCCTTCCCGTCCACAGAAGCGGACGTTGTCGGTGAGCTGCACCGCGCCGCTGCCCCTCTCCACGAGAGCCGCCAGCAGCCGGATATACTTTTCCTCCGCGTCCCGCACCGGCTCCACGAGGCGGTGGAGGGCCGTGTCGAGGATGAGAGGGTCGGCCTGTCGCAGAGCTGCCAGCCGCCACACCGGCTGTCCGGTGCGCAGGGCGCACCTTGCCCCGCCGGGCAGGCACTTCGGGTCTGTCACCCGGGCCGAGGCCAGCAGGCTTTCCGCCTGCCGGGCGAAGTATTCGTCCGCCCGGGCGGCCTTCTCGCAGAAGCGGGCCAGATTGCGCTCGGCGGCGCGGTTGGCTGCGCAAAGGGCAGGCAGCGCGCCGTGGCGCAGGCGGTTGCGGGCGTAGTCGTCGGCCTCGTTGGTCTCGTCTGTCACCCACGTCTCCCCGCAGGCGCGGCAAACGGCCTCGGTGTCGGCCCGGGTCAGGCAGAGCAGGGGCCGCAGGTAGCCCGGCCGGCTGGGCCGGATGCCCGCCGCACCGTGGAGGCCCGTTCCCCGGGCCAGCCGGAACAGCAGCGTCTCGGCCTGATCACTTCCAGTATGGGCCGTTGCGACGGCGTCTATCCCCTCTGCCAGCAGCCGCCCGAAGCAGGCGTACCTCAGACGGCGCGCCCAGTCCTCTCCGGCCTGCGGCCTGCCCACCTCTGCTTCCAGCTCAGCGGCATGGAAGACCCGCAGCGGCAGACCCAGCCGGGCGCAGGCCTCCCGGACGAAGGCCTCGTCCCGGTCGGCTGTCTCCCCCCGCAGGCCGTGGTTGACATGGCAGACCGTGAGTGTGATGCCGTTTTCCTCGGCCAGTGGGCGCATGAGGCAGAGCAGCGCCATGCTGTCCGCCCCGCCCGAGACGGCCAGCGCGATCTGCCGCCTGCCCTCCAGCAGACCCTCCCGGGCGCAGAAGCCGCGCACCGTCTGCAAAATTTCTTCGCACGTCATCAGCGCTTGAAGTCCACATCCATGAACCGGGTGTGGGCGCCATCCCAGCCCAGCGGCACCGTGCTGGTCTCGCCATGACGGTTCTTTGCCACGATGCACTCAGCGGTGTCGGCATCCACCTCCGCGCCGTCGGGGTTCTGGCTGGCGTAGTAGGAGTCGCGGTAGAGGAAGAGGACGCAGTCGGCGTCCTGCTCGATGGAGCCAGAGTCACGCAGGTCGGACAGCTGGGGGCGGTGGCTGGAGTTGTTGCCCTGCTTTTCCACGGCACGGGACAGCTGACTCAGGGCGATGATGGGGACGTTCATCTCTTTGGCCATGATCTTGAGGTTTCGGGTGATGGAGCTGATCTCCTGCACGCGGTTCTCGCTGCGCTGGCCGCTGGTCATCAGCTGCAGATAGTCGATGACGATAAGGCCCACGTTGGGGCGGGCGGGGTCCTGATTGATCCGGCGGATCTTCGCCTTCATCTCGGTGATGGTGATGCCCGAGGTGTCGTCCATATAAATAGGGGCGTCGTGGAGCTTTTCGGTGGCGAGGGCCAGATACTCCCAGTCCTCAGCCCGGAGCGCGCCGGTGCGGAAGGCCTGACTGTCGATGCCCGCTTCCGCCGAGAGGATGCGGTTGGTCAGCTGCTCCTTGGTCATTTCGAGGCTGAAGATGGCCACCGGCACCTTCTGCTGCATGGCGACGCGGGTGGCGATGTTCAGCGCAAAGCTGGTCTTGCCCATACCGGGGCGGGCGGCGAGGATGATGAGGTCGCCGCGGCCAAGGCCGGTGAGGACGGTATCCAGCAGGCGGAAGCCGGTAGGGATGCCCTTGTACTTGTCGGCATCGGGTCCGCTGATCTTCTGAAGATTGGTCAGCGTCTCCACCATGCTGGAAGAAAGGGGCGTCAATGCGCTGGAATCCCGGCCTGAACGTATCTCATAGATGCGCTGCTCGGCGTTTTCCAGCAGCAGGTCGGCGTCCGGCTCGTCCCCGGCGTCCTGTAAGATGTCCTTCGCCACCCCCATGAGCTGGCGCACCAGATACTTTTCCTGCACGATCTGGGCGTAGGCCTTGACGTTGGAGATGCTGGGCACTGTCTCGGCCAGACCGGTCAGGTAGACCTTCGCCTCGTCGGCGCTGGGGAAGACGCCGTCTGAAATGACGGCGTCCAGCAGGGTCACGAAGTCGATGGTCTGGTCGCTGGTAAAGAGCCGCAGCATCTCGGAGTAGATTTGCGCATTCTGGCGGGTATAGAACATCTCGGGCCGGATGATCTCCACCAGGTCGGTCAGGGTCTCCGGCTTGAGCAGCACTGCGCCCAGCACGCTCTGCTCTGCCTGCATGTTATAGGGCAGGTTGATGCCCACGCTCTCGAGGTTGAGTTCGTTGTAATGTCGTTCGTTCGGCATGGCTGTTATCCTTCTGAATCGTTATCGTGTCCGTAAAGCCAAAAAGCGCCCCCTGCCGAGAGGGGGCGCAGAGAACGGCTGGATCAGGCCTGCTCCACTTCGACCTGAATTTTAAAGGAAGCGGTGACACCGACATAAAGGCGGACCTTGCCGTTGAAGACGCCCGCGTCCTTGATGTCCTTGGTCTCCAGCTCGATCTTCTTCTTGTCGATGGGCGAACCGGCCAGCTGGGCCAGAGCCTCAGCCACTTCCTTGCCGGTGACTTTGCCGTGCAGACGGCCGGATGCGCCGCCCTTGGCCTTGATGACCACCGTCTTACCCTCGAGCTTTGCGGCCACAGCCTGTGCAGCGGCCACATTCTCTGCCTCGTGGAAGTCTGCGGCAGCCTCCTTGCCCCGGGCGATATTCACCGCGCTGGCGTCGGCCACAGCGGCCAGCTTGCGCGGGAACAGAAAGTTGCGGGCGTAGCCGTCGGAGACCTCGTGGATCTCGTCCTTCTTGCCGATGCCCTTGACGTCCTGCTTCAGAATCACTTTCATGATAGTATCCCTCACTTCCCGCCGGGATATGCCCGGCGAAGATTTCTATGGTTAGTATACAGCAATCGGGCTGTTCCGTCAACGCTCAGGAACGAAACCTCTCCGTCAGCGACTGAGAGGTCCTGCCGGGCCAGCGCTCTCCGGAAAAGCCGTTATGCCAGCTCTTTGCCCACGACATCCAAGGCCACCTCGATGACCTTATCCATATCGTAGTACTTGTACTCGCCCAGACGTCCGCCGAAGATGACCCCCG
>OLNJ01001817.1_pt1 | contig 9873 bp, 10 predicted proteins | sample 1672191 | NCBI WGS metagenome assembly OLNJ01 (sample SAMEA3136657, study PRJEB25190) | human gut metagenome | biome: human gut; feature: human-associated habitat; material: faeces | place: Austria | collected 2013 | reverse complement strand
TCCCCCGGCCGGGGGAAGATGTCGCGCAAGCGACAAAAAGGGGAGTCTGTCACCGAAGGTGACTGAGAGGGCAAGCCCGCTATAAAAATTGGAGGAACCATGCAAAACGTCAAAGATCCCGCAGCGCGGCATACCAGCAGCGGCGCACTCATCCGGCGCTTCCTGCCCTATCTGGCAAAGTACAAAATGACCCTGTTCATCGACCTGTTCTGCGCGGCGATGACCACCCTGTGCGACATCATCCTGCCCAAGATCATGAGCACCATCACCAACTCCGCCATGGGCGTGGGCATCACCCTCACGGCGGGCATCGTGCTCAAGCTGGCGGCGGTGTACTTCGTGCTCCGCATCATCGACGGAGCAGCGCAGTATTTCATGTCCGGCATCGGCCACATCATGGGCGTCCACATCGAGACGGATATGCGCCGGGACGCCTTCGACCACCTGCTCAAGCTCGACCACACCTACTACAACAACACCAAGGTCGGCACCATCATGGGCCGCATCACCAACGACCTGTTCGATGTGACCGAGTTCGCCCACCACTGCCCCGAGGAATTTTTCATCGCGGGCATCAAAATTATAGCCTCCTTTCTCATCCTGTGTCAGGCCAGCGTGCCCTTGACGCTGGCGGTGTTCGCCTGCGTGCCCCTGATGGGCATCGTATCCGTCAAGCTGAACCAGCGCCTGCGCGCCCGGTTCCGCCAGCAGCGCATCCAGATCGGTGAGCTGAACGCCACCATCGAGGACAGCCTGCTGGGTCAGGGCGTCGTGAAGGCCTTCGCCGCCGAGGACGAGGAGCGGGAGAAATTCGCCAAGGGCAACAAGGATTTTGAGCACATCAAGACGCTGGGCTACTACGCGATGGCAGCCTTCAACACCTCCACCCGCCTGTTCGACGGCCTGATGTATCTGGTGGTCATCCTTGCAGGCGGCCTGTCGCTGGTCTATGGGAAGATCACCGCCGGCGACCTCGTGGCTTATATGCTCTATGTCACCACCCTCATCGCCACCATCCGCCGCATCGTGGAGTTCGCCGAGCAGTTCCAGCGGGGCATGACCGGCATCGAGCGCTTTGCGGAGATCATGGACACCCCCGTCACCATCAAGGACGCCGAGGATGCCAAGCCCCTGCAGCCCGGCCCGGGTGGCATCCGGTTCGAGGACGTCAGCTTCGAGTACCCCGACGACCACAACAAGGTGCTGCACCATGTCAGCCTCGACATCCGGGCCGGGGAGCGTCTGGCGCTGGTCGGACCCTCCGGCGGCGGCAAGACGACCCTGTGCAACCTCATCCCCCGCTTCTACGAGGTGACGGGAGGCCGCATCCTCATCGACGGGCAGGACATCCAGCACGTCACCCTCAAGAGCCTGCGGGAGGACATCGGCATCGTCCAGCAGGAGGTCTACCTCTTCAGCGGCTCTGTGGCGGACAACATCGCTTACGGCAAGCCCGGCGCGACCCGGGAGGAGATCATCGAGGCGGCCCGTCTGGCGGGCGCAGAGCGGTTTATCCGCGCCCTGAAGGACGGTTTCGACACCTATGTCGGCGAGCGCGGCGTCAAGCTCTCGGGTGGCCAGAAGCAGCGCATCGCCATCGCCCGGGTCTTCCTGAAGAACCCGCCCATCCTCATCCTCGACGAGGCCACCAGCGCCCTCGACAACGAGAGCGAGATCCTGGTGGGCCAGAGCCTCGAGAAGCTGGCCCACGGCCGCACCACCCTGACCATCGCCCACCGCCTGACCACCATCAAGGACTACGACCGCATCCTCGTGCTGGGCGCGGAGGGCATCGAAGAGTCCGGCACCCACGACGAGCTGCTGGCCAAGAAGGGCGTCTACTACCGCCTGTGGAATCAGCTGCCGGGAGAAGATACGTTATAATTCCTGATAAAATAAAAGAGGCTGCTGCAAGCAACCTCTCCGTCACGGCTTCGCCGTGCCACCTCCCCTATCGAGGGGAGGCTTTGGCAGGGCGGAAAGCCTCATCTCTTCGCCAGAGGCTCCCCTACAAGGGGAGCTGTCGAGCGACAGCGAGACTGAGAGGTTGTACTTTGCAGCGGCCTCTTATTTTTATCGCTTGAAAAAGAAAATATCAGTCGCCCACGATGAGCCGCACTGCGCCGTAGATGCCGGCGTCGTTGCCAAGGCTTGCGGCCTTGATGGGCGTCTCGCGGCAGGACTTGAAGGCGTAGGTCTTGTAGTGCTCCACCAGCGGGTCGAAGAGGACGTCGCCTGCGCGGGACACGCCGCCGCCCACAAGGAACATCTCGGGGTCGGTGGTGGCGGCGATGGTGGCCAGAGCCATGCCGAGGGTGTCGGTCATCTCGTCCACCTCGCGGGCGGCGAGAGCGTCGCCATTGCGGGCGGCGTCGAAGACGTCCTTGGCCTCAAAATCCCTGCCGCGCAGGACGCAGTCGGCGTCGGGATTCTCGTCCAGCAGCTTCTTCATGCAGCGGACGACGCCGGTGGCGCTGGAATACTGCTCGAGGCAGCCGTGCTTGCCGCAGCCGCAGGTGGCCGTCTCGTGGCGGTTGACGGTGATGTGGCCGATCTCGCCGCCAGCGCCGTGTGCACCGTCGATGACCTTGCCGTTGACAATGACGCCGCCGCCCACGCCGGTGCCCAGCGTGACCATGACGGCGCTGCGGCAGCCCTTGGCCGTGCCCATCCAGATCTCACCCAGAGCGGCGACGTTGGCGTCGTTGCCCACCAAGACCTTCATGCCGTCCAGCAGGCCGGACAGCTGGGCCGAGACGTTCCGCTCGCCCCAGCCGCCGAGGTTGGCGCAGATGATGGGGACGATGCGGCTGTCCAGCACAGGGCCGGGCACGCCGATGCCGACGCCCTCCACCTGCTCGGAGGGGATCTCCTTCTCGGCCATCTTGGCGTGGATGGCGTCGGCCAGATTTTCGAGGATGTGCTCACCGGCGTTCGAGGTGTCGGTGGGGACTTCCCACTTTTCCAGCAGTGCGCCCGAGGTGGTGAACAGGCCGACCTTGGCGGTCGTGCCGCCGAGGTCGATGCCGAATGCGTATTCTTTCATGATTCATTTACCCCTTTTTCTGCGGCGGTCGTCCGCCGTTTTTAGCTGACAACAGTATAACATACTCCGGCCCAAAAGAGCAGAGGGCGGGCCGGATTTTATGCAATCGGACGGAAATGGACTGCGATTTTTGGCAAAATCGCAGAAAGGAAGCGCGGATGCAAAACTCCCCGCCATGCACGCTGCACAGCGGGGAGAAAGAGGGAGGAAGGGGCAGAGTTCAGAGAGCCGAGTAGCCGAAGCTGTTCACCAGCGCGTCGATGTGCTGGCCCGCCTTGCACATGGGGCAGTCGCGGCTGTCGAAGCTGGCGTAGTCGGGCAGGCTGGAGGGGTCGAAGATGGATGTGACCGGGATGCCCAGACACTCGTGGGTGGTGGCAAAGATGGCCGACAGGCCTGCCACAGCGCCGCCGTAGTAGTTGACGGCCTCGATGGCCGCCTGCGCGGTGTAGCCGGTAGTGATGGAGGCGGCCAGAATGAGGACGTGCTTGCCCTTGACCATCGGGGCGAGGTTGTCGCGGAGGATGATCTGGCTGCCGCCGGTGTACTCGGGGGTGATGACGTAAATGGTCTGGTGGGCGTTCATATTGGCGAAGCCGTCCTTGGTCAGCTCGTTGGCCAGACAGGTGCCGATGACCTGCGTGCCGTCCAGACAGAGCACGGTGTCCACGATGGTGCTGTGCTGATAGGCGGCCACCAGCTCCTTGGCGACGGCCTTGGCCTCCGAGAGGCGGGCTTTCTGGGTGGTGACGTCGATGTAGTAGTTGATGTGGCTGTGGCTGGTGGCAAAGTGGCCCTTTGCCACGCGCAGGAACAGACTGCTCTTGTTGGTGGGAAGCTTTACCATATTGATCATAAACTGCACACTCCTGTTCTTGTGAAATCAGGCAGGACGCCCATCCCTCAAAAGGAAACAGCGCGGCGGCACTTGCCCGGCCGCTGCGCTCCCCGGTTGGTATGTCCCTATTGTAGCAGGAAAAGCCCCCTGTGCACAAGACATAAAACTGCTAAAATTCTTTGTCCTGAATTTAGCATATCGACGAAGTGAGGCGGACAAAAACGCCCAAGGCGTGAGCCTTGGGCGCGGAGTGCGGAAATAAGAAATTATTCGAAGGTGACGTTTCCAGCGGCATCGACCTTGGCGGTCATCTTCCAAGTGCAGAAAGCACGGGTATAGCCGCTGTTGCCGCTGCTGGCCTGAATGCGGGGGAAGTAGATGAACTCGACCTTGTTGTCATTTGCAAGCTTGACATTTTTAACAGTAATAGTGAAATCCCGTTCACCATCATCAACAGTAAATTTAGGATCTTCCCTTTCGACAGTGACATAGGTGTTGCCGTAGTAATTGTCTTCGTTTTTGCCGGGATTCACAGTAAGCAGGAATTTATCAGCCGTCACAGCCAGAGGAACCTTGTCCGTAGTGCACTTGAGCTTCAGCTTGCACTTAAAAGTACCGGTGGCAGGGGTAGTGGCAGTGGCAGGAGTGGTGACGATGTATGTAGGAGCATCAGCGCCATCGTACATCTTGAAGGTGCCCATCAGCTTCAGGGTGCTGCCGATTTTACCGGTCTTCTGGTATTCATCCTCACCACAGCCGGTCAGCAGGCTGGAACCAGCCACAGCCACAGCAGCGGCGGCGCTGTACTTCAGGAAAGAGCGGCGATTGAATTCTAAGGACATGATCGTTCCTCCTTTATGTAGAAACACAGAAATCATTGTACTGCCCCGTAGGGCGTCTTGCCTATACAATAGGCGAAAAATGAGCAGATGTCAATGGTTTTCACAAAATTTTGTGGGGAAAGATCTGCCCGTGGGACGGAATTTCGTCCGGGAAAAACGCCTTTAGGCCTGTGCAATATCGGAAGAGCTGAGGGTGAAGGTCAGGCTCTTGTTGGCCACGAAGGTGGGGACGAAGGTGACGTTCAGCTTCTGCCAGCCGGTGGGGACGCAGCAGATCAGCTCAATGTAGCCGGAACCCTGCGGGGGCAGGTTGGTGGACTCAGAGAAGCTCTGAGCGTCGGCGTTGTAGAGCTGGATGTAAGCGCCCACCTCGGCCTCGGCACCGTCACAGGTGGCGGTGAAGTCGGTGGTGGAGGCAGCCAGAGCGTGGAAATACTGGCGGGCGACGTCGATCTTGGTGGCCTCATTGTCCAGAGGGTAGGCCGCATCCAGCTCGGCAAGGTTCTGTGCGCCGATGTTGAAGGTGGTCGCGCCGGAGCGGTTGACCGCAGTGATGAGGACGGCGACGTACTCGTGGTCGGGCAGGTCGGGGGTGGTGCTCATGGTGAAGACGCTGGTGAGCTGGACACCCAGATTGTTCCAGTTGCTGACCTTATCGCCCACCTTGACCTCGATGGCGTCGCTGGTGCTGGAGCCGCAGCCGACCAGCATGGCAGCAGCGCCCAGAGCGGCGGCGGAAGCACCGGTGCACTTGAGGAAGGTGCGGCGGGAAATCTTATTGGACATGGATGTGTCCCTCCTTGAAATCGTTTTATGAATAAAAAAGCACGATGAAAATGTTCTGTCTTGTTTATAACATTTTTTGCACGCAGATGCAAGCAAAACAGAGCAGAATTTACACTAGTTTCACAGAGAGTTAAGTGCGGTCCTCGCCGGTCAGCTCCCGGGCGCGGGTCTCGCTGGTCTTGACCAGATTGAGCAGGCTGGGCGTATACAGCGGGTATTCCCGGGTCAGGCTCTCGGTGGTCATGGCGAGGCAGGACGGGTCGGCTACGCCCTCGCCGCCGGGCAGCTCTTCTCCGGCCAGCAGAGCCTCCACGTTGGCCTGTGCAGAGTGCATCACGGCGTCGGAATAGCCGGGCCAGCGCCGGGCGTCCACGCTGAACATACTGGGGGCGTTGTGGGGCTCGGCGGAGTAGAGCAGCCGGAACATCTTGGCCACGGCGGTCATCAGGTAGGCGCTGACCTCGGTGGTCAGCGCTTTGCTGTGGCACTCGCCGATCTTGGCGTAGAGCACGTTCAGGCTGTTGGAGATGAGCTTCTTGTTCATGGTGGGAAGGACGCTGCCATGGTAGATGTTGTCCTTCATCTTGTCGGGGTTGGGGATGTCCTCTGCCGAGAGCATCATGCCGTTGCGCTCTGCTGAGCGGCCCAGCAGGTAGTCGCAGGAGACATTATAATAATCGGCGACCCGTACCACAAAGTCCAGGCCGCACTCCCGGATGCCTTTTTCATAGTGGGAAAGCAGGGCCTGCGAAACGCCCAGATCCTCTGCCGCCTGTTTCTGGGTGATGCCGCGCTCCTTGCGCAGCAGTTTGATGATACGATTGAACTCCATGATGTTTGGCTCCTCAGATAAAAGATGAGACTTCCTTGATTTTTGGTTTACAGCACGTTGATTATACACAATGGAAAACGACTTGTAAAGCGAAAAAGTGACGGATTTTCCGCGATAATTTCGGCGTTTTTGTCAAAGGGGTTGCTCTTTCCACCATATCTATGTTAAACTAAAGCCTGACGGCATACATTTTGTGTCTGAGGATGCCGGGAATTTTAGCAGAAAAGCAAGATTTGTGCGAATCAGCACAGTACAAGATAGCTCACAAGAGGTGTTTTTGCATGAAAACCTTTAAGCTCCATCTCATCCGCCATGGCCTGACGGCCGGTAATTTACAGGGCCTTTACATCGGCAGCGGCACGGACATCCCCCTGTGCGACGAGGGCCGCGCCCAGCTGGCCGAGCTGAAGGAGCGGTTCGAGTATCCGCAGGTGGATACCGTCTTCTCCTCCCCCCTGATGCGCGCCGTGGAGACGGCCAACATCCTGTTCCCGAATGCCACCCACCAGTTCTCGGTGCACGACCTGCGGGAGGCGGGCTTTGGCGTCTTTGAGAACCATCCCGTCAAGGAGCTGGTGAAGAACGAGGACTTCAAGAAGTGGATCACCCCCGGCTCGGGTTTCGTGCCGGAGGGCGCAGAGCCTACCGAGCAGTTCCACGCACGCTGCTCGGAAACGCTGCTCAAGCTGTTCGAGTATATGATCCGGATGGACGTCACCGAGGCTGCCTGCGTGACCCACGGCGGCGTCATCATGAGTATGCTGAGCCAGCGCGCCCTCCCCTCCCGCCACCCGGAACAGTGGATGGCCGACCCCGGCTGCGGCTACACCGTCCAGACCGATGTTCAGCTCTGGATGCGCGACCGTCTGGTGGAGGCCATCGACATCGTGCCCTTCGGCTACGCCGACACCCTGCGCGGTCAGGCCGAAGCAGAGGAGAACGAGGCCTTCGAATAAGACTGCACCCGCTGCCGCCCGGCGTTTTACCGCCGGGCGGCATTTTTGCGGCTTTTTGGTACAAGATCGGCAAAGAAAATGCAAAATCTGCGGCAGAACCCGTCCAGACTCTTGACAGGGCGCAGAGAAACCGATACTCTATAAAGTGAATGATTTTTCTCGCTGCAAGGAGGAGTCCCCCATGTCTCAGTCCCTTTCCCGCCGGTCGTTCCTGAAATGCGCCGGTTCGGGCGCGGTCAGTCTGGCCGCTGCCCTGCTCACAGGTGTCCCGGCGGCTGGGGCACAGCCCCGGGCCGTGGGTCAGCCTGCCCTGCTGGACGGCAAGGCGGCGGTGGAGCTGCTGGGCTATGCGCCTGCGCCCGGGCTGAACGGGGTGCTGGTCTACCTCTCGGTGGAGAACCTTTCGGCCCGCACCCTGCCGGTGGGGGCAAGCTACCTCCACAGCCGGGACGTCTCCACTCTGAACGAGCTGTACAGTCTGGACAGCGGCGTCACGGCCCGCTGCGGGGGGCAGAGCATCCCCTGCGGGAGCTTCGCGGCCCCGCTCTATGCAGAGAACGCTGCCGACGCCTCGGCCTTTACCCTGAACCTCGCCGCCGGGCGCGGCGCGATGCTCCACTGCTTCTGTGCCGTCCCGGACGAGTGGGAGACACTGGAGCTGAGCTATCGCCCCGCCTTTGCCGCCGGCCAGCCGGTGGAGTTTGTGGTGCGGCGGGATGCCGATGCCGTCCGGCTCGGCCCGGTGCCCGCTGCGCCGGGAGAAGTGGGGAGCGTAGTGGACCTGTGAGGCGGACGCTCCGCTTCTGCGGACAACAAAAAATGAGACAGGCTTCCCCGCAAAGGGGCTGCCTGTCTCATTTTTGTTTTAAGAAGCCTTAGTCCTCGTCTTCCTCGTCCGCTTCCTCGTCTTCCTCCGTGCGGGGCTTGTAGAAGATGCCGCTCAGGAAGGTGCTGACAAAGTAGAGCAGGACCATCGGGATGGCTACCATGCACTGGGAAACGATGTCCGGCGGGGTGACGACGGCTGCAACAAAGAAGATGAGCACGATGGCAATGCCGCGGCCCTTCTTCATGAGCTGGGGGTTCGCAATGCCCATCTTGGCCAGAATGATGGTGACCAGAGGCATCTCGAACACGCAGCCGAAGATGATGAACATGGTCAGACAGAGGCTGACGTAGCTCTCGATACTGGTGGTGGTCTGGATGTAATCGGCGCCCTCGATGCCGGTGCTCAGGAACTGGAGCATGAAGGGCATCATGAGCTTGTAGGCGAACATCACGCCCACCACGAAGAGGGCCAGACCCAGCAGGATGACCAGCTTGAGGAAGAAGGTCTCGCTCTTCTTCAGGCCGGGCTTTGCAAAGGCGTACACCTGATACAGCGCCACCGGCACCGTAACGACCACAGCCGCCAGCAGGGAGACGCGGAAATACTGCATCAGCTTTTCCTGCGGGGCGATGGACACGAAGGTGTAGAAGCCCTGTCCCATCGCGGTCAGCAGGTCGATGAGGCGGTCGGCGTAGGACAGTGTGACCACGACCGCCACCACGAACACCACGGCGCAGACGATGAGGCGGTTGCGCAGCTCTTTCAGGTGGCCCGTCAGCGTCATGTTGCCGTCGTCAGCCATGACTTCGGCCTTTTTTTTGCGCTTTACGTTCGTAGCCACAGATTACTCCTCGTCGTCCTTCTTCTCAGTCTTGGTCTCGGCCTTTGCAGTGGTGGTCTCGGCCTCGTCGTCAGACTCCTCCATGCCCTTCTTGAAGTTGTTCATGGTCTTGCCGAACATCTTGCCCAGCTTCGGCAGGTTCTTGGGTCCAAAGATCAGCAGGACGACGACCAGGATGATAAGCAGCTCGTTAGTACCAATACGCATAATAATGATCTCCTTTTTACTTTGCCGCGCCGCGAGGCGGGCTGATTACGATGTATAAGGCAACCGCGGGCGCGGGTGCATCGGTGTGGATGTTCAGGCCTTTGCCTCTTCGGCGGGTGCGGCCTCGGCAGCAGGTGCGGCTTCTTCGGCCACAGGGGCCGCTGCTGCGGGGGCGTCGGCCTTTTCCTCGGCCTTCACAGGCTGCTCAGCCGTCTCAGCGGCGGGAGCCTCAGCAGGAGCCTCCTCGGGCAGCTCTTCGACCTCCAGCTCGGTGACTTCCTCAATTCCCGCTGGCGGGGGAAGCTCCTTTCCCTGCTCTCCCTGGGGGTGGGGCTGGTGGCCATCGGGGCAACCTACGGCCGTGCCAGTTGGATCGGCCTGGCCGGGGCAGTGCTGGTCTTCCTGGCCCTGCTGAACTGGCGCTGGGTGCCGGTCTTCCTGCTGGTGGGGCTGGCCGCCATCCCCTTCCTGCCCGAGACCATCTACAACCGCATCCTCACCATCTTCAACGCCGGAGAGGATAGTTCGGTTCAGTACCGTTTCGGTATCTATGAGACTACCAGGAATCTGATGGAGGACTACTGGGCGAGGGGCGTCGGCCTGGGCACCGATGTAATGAAGAAGGTCTTCCAGACCTATCCCACCAACTTCGACGGCTCCTATCCGGTTCATACCCACAACAATTATCTCCAGATG
>OLNJ01001814.1_pt1 | contig 9878 bp, 7 predicted proteins | sample 1672191 | NCBI WGS metagenome assembly OLNJ01 (sample SAMEA3136657, study PRJEB25190) | human gut metagenome | biome: human gut; feature: human-associated habitat; material: faeces | place: Austria | collected 2013 | reverse complement strand
AGACACAAAAAAAGTAATTTATAATAATATAATAATATGTGCAGAAATTTTTAGATGTATTATGGAGGAATATTAATGATTAAATTAAAAAAGGGAATTGCATTATTACTTAGTACCCTAATGATATTAGGGCTAACAGCATGTAGTTCAAAGAACGAAAATAATATAAATGGAGAAAGTAATAATGAGACAAGTTTAGACAGTGATTCTCATTATCCTGTTACAATAACTACATACAATTATAAAAATGAACCTGTAGATATAACTTTTGATAAAGCACCAGAAAAAGTAGTAGCAGTATATCAAAATTCAATAGAAACTTTGCTAGCATTAGGCTTAGAAGATAAAATTGAAATAGCAGCAGGTCTTGATCATGAAGTAAAAGATGAGTATAAGGATGCATTTAGCAAGGTGAATTATATAGAGGAGTTTACACCCTCAAAGGAAACTGTTGTAATGGAACAACCAGACTTTATATTATCTTGGTATTCTTTATTTAGTGATAAAAATTTAGGTGATGTTGATTACTGGCATCAAAATAATATAAATACATATATGGCTTTAAATAGTGGAGCAGCACAAGATAGAACTTTAGAAAATGAGAAAGCTGATATATTAAATTTAGGAAAGATATTTAATGTAGAAGATAAAGCCAATCAAATAGTAAATGAAATTGATACAAAAACAAATGAAGTTGAAAATTCAGTAAAAGATCAAGAAAAGCAAACTACTTTAATAATAGAATATATGGATGGACAAATATATACATATGGAGCTAAAACCTTAGGTGGAGATATGGTACAAAAACTTGGAGCAGAGCTTTTAAATCAAAATGGTGGAAGTATTAGTGAAGAAGATCTGATAAAATTAAATCCAGATTCAATATTTGTAGTTTATATGGATAGAAATGATGAAGATATGTCTAAGGAAGCTATAAATACTGTTATGAATAATAAAGCACTTTCGAGCTTAAATGCTATTAAAAATGAAAGAGTAAACTCGATAGCTCTTGGAGAAATGTACTGTAGTGGAATTAGAACAATAGATGGTATAAATACATTTGCAAATGGATTATATCCAAATTTAAATAAGTAGGTCAAGCTTATGGATATTAAATTTGATACAGAAATAAAAGAGACTAAGATACTTGAAAGAACACCTATGTATATGGGTGTTTCTATTGTATTATTAGTGTCATTGATTCTTTCAATAGGATTTGCTGTAAGTTTTGGTTCAGTTGATATAAGTATAAAAGAAGTTTATAGTATCATTTTTTATAAGTTATTTGGAATAGGAAATGAAAGTACTTTATCTAATGGAGCAGTACATGATGTAGTTTGGTTAATAAGACTTCCTAGAATAGTATTGGCAATGGCTGTAGGAATTGGGTTATCAGTAGTTGGTGTTGTTATGCAGGCAGTTGTCAAAAATGCACTTGCAGATCCATATATACTTGGAATATCTTCGGGAGCATCTTTGGGTGCAACAACAGCAGTGATGTTTGGCCTAGGAACTATATTTGGTAGTAATGCTATAGGTATATTTGGTTTTATAGGTGCATTTGTAGTATCAATAATAGTTCTATTAATATCTAATATTGGTGGAAGATCGAATTCCATAAAACTTTTATTAGGTGGTATGGCTCTTAGCTCGGTGTGTAGTGCATTTTCAAGTTTTATAGTTTATTTTGCAAATGATGCACAAGGCATCCAAACTATAACTTTCTGGTTAATGGGAAGTGTAGCAGGAGCTAAATGGGAACAAATTGCGTTTATATTACCGATAATTTTAGCTGGGACTATATTTTTTATAACACAATATAGAATTTTAAATCTTATGTTGCTTGGAGATGAAGTTTCTATTACATTAGGAACTGATTTAAATAAATATCGATACACTTACTTGATAATAACATCTTTAATGATAGGACTTTTAGTTTATTCATCTGGAATGATAGGATTTGCAGGATTGGTTATACCTCATATAGTTAGGATGATATTTGGTACTGATCATAAAAAAATAATCCCAATTGCAGCTCTTGTTGGAGCTATATTTTTAATATGGGCAGATGTACTATCAAGAATAATAGTAAAAGGGAGTGAAATTCCAATAGGAATACTTATTTCAATTATAGGGGCACCGTGTTTTATTTGGTTAATGATTAAAAAGACTTATACCTTTGGAGGAAATGTATAATGAGAATACAAACAGAAGGTGTAAAATTCGATATAGGAAATAAAAATATATTAAAAGGAATTAGTATAGACGTAAACAGTAAAGAGATTATAGGTATAATAGGTCCTAACGGAAGTGGAAAATCTACATTTTTAAAGTGTATTTATAGAACCTTAAAGCCATCAAGTGGCATAATTAAATTAGGAGATATAAATTTAGATAGTATAAAACTAAAGGAAAGTGCTAAAAAGATGGCAGTAGTATCACAACATAATTACTATGATTTTGATTTTAGTGTAGGAGAAATGGTTTTAATGGGGAGGTCTCCTCATAAAAAAATGATGGAAAGAGATTCCTATAGAGACTATGAAATTATGAATGATGCATTAAAAAGGGTAGATATGTTACATTTTAAGGATAGAAATTTTAATAGTTTATCAGGAGGAGAACAAAAGCGTATTATTTTAGCTAGAGCATTAGCTCAGGAAACAGATTGCTTAATACTAGATGAGCCAACAAACCACTTAGATATAAAGTATCAGTTACAATTAATGAATATAGTTAAAAGTTTAGATATTGAGGTGATTGCAGCCATACATGATTTAAATATTGCAGCAATGTATTGTGATAAGATATACGTATTAAAAGATGGTAGAATAGTAGCCTATGGAACTCCTAAGGAGGTATTGACAAAAGAGTTAATAAAAGAGGTATATGAGGTAGATGCAATAGTAAATGAAGATAAAGAAAATGATATGATCAATATATTTTATAAACCGAATTTATAGTTAATAAAAATGCTGTGGTAGTAGATGTCAAAATCTAATATTACAGCATTTTTATTTGAGTAAAAATTAAAATCGTTTGCAAAAGGTAATTTTCAGAATTTTATTGACATATATATCTTTATTTAATAAGATTTTATCTTGGAATAATATTTATATAGGAGATGGAATAATGGAATCAGCAAAAAAAATAGATAAAAGATTATCTATACTTGCTTTAACATGGCCGATATTTATAGAGCTTATGTTGCAACTATTAGTTAATAATATTGATCAATTTATGTTAAGTAGAGTATCAGATAATGCAGTTGCAGCAGTTGGAAATGTAAATCAAATAATGAACGTGTTAGTAATAACATTTAGTGTAATAACAATGGCAACAACAATACTAGTATCTCAATATTTAGGTGCTAAAGATTATAGTAAAGTATCTGAGACTTACACCGTATCTATATTTACTAATTTAATTTTTGGTTTAGCTGCAGGTACTGTATTATTTATGTCTGGAGGAACTATATTTAAACTAATAAAACTTCCTACAGACTTATTACAAGATGCAAATGCTTATATGAATATAGTTGGAGGCGGGTTATTTTTACAAGCGTTGTTTTTAACTTATTCAGCAATATTTAGAAGTAATGGATTAATGAAGCAAACTATGTATATTTCAGTATTAGTAAATATACTAAATATAATTGGAAATGCAATATTAATAAATGGATATTTTGGCTTACCTAAGATGGGAGTGCAAGGTGTTGCAATTTCAAGTATTTTGAGTAGGTTTATAGGAGTTATAATAATAGGGTACATGTTTACAAAAGAAATAGATGAGAAAATTTCATTTAAATATATGAGACCATTCCCTAAAGATACTTTCAAGAAACTAATAAATATAGGTCTCCCATCAGGAGGAGAAAGTATATCCTATAATGCTTCTCAAATAGTAATATTAACTATAGTAAATATGCTAGGAACAACAGTTGTCACAGGAAGAACATACATAGGTATAATAGTAATGATTTCTTATTTATATGCCAATGCAATATCTCAAGCTAACCAAATAATAGTAGGACATTTAATTGGTGCTAGAGAAGAGGATCAAGCCTTTGATGCTGTTATAGATACTTTAAAAAAAGCAATGTTAGTAACCTTAATAGTATCTGGTTCTATATTTATATTTAGTGATTATATATTAGGTATATTTACTACAAATTCAGAAATACTTAGGCTAGGCAAGCAAATTTTATTTATAGATATTTTCTTAGAATTAGGAAGAACAGTAAATATGGTAATAATAAGAGGAATGCAGGCATCAGGAGATATTAAATTCCCTGTAATAGTAGGAATTGTATCGATGTGGTCTGTATCAGCATTGTTTGCATATATATTTGCTATTACTTTTAAAATGGGTTTACATGGCGTTTGGTTGGCTATGATGCTGGATGAAATTTTAAGAGGAATAATATTATATATAAGATGGAAAAGAGGAAGTTGGAGATCTAAAATTATAATATAATTAAAAAACTCTCAAACATTTGCAAGTGAATGTTTTACATAGATTTGGTAAAACTAAAAGCAAGAATGCTTGAGAGGAGATAAATTATGAAATTCAAAGATAATAATACTAATTACATAGACATTGAAATTGGAAATAAAGAGTTAGAAAAAAGTGAACAAATAACTAAAAGAAGTAATAAGCTTTTAGAGGAAGACGTAGAAGATAGAAGTGATTTTTCTAGTGATACTAATGGAAATTCTGAAGAGGAAAGTAATGACGATGAGGTAGAAGATATAAAACAAATGGGAACTCCTCAAATGCCGACCCCACCTAAAAAAGATATACAATGTATCACTATAATAGGAGAGATAGAAGGTCATTTTGTAGGCAATCCACAAAAAAAATCAACTAAATATGAGCATATTATACCAATGCTTTATGCAGTAGAAGAAAATCCTGATGTAAAAGGGGTTCTTGTAATTTTAAATACTGTTGGAGGAGATGTAGAAGCCGGGCTTGCAATGGCAGAACTTTTAAACAGTGTATCTAAAAAAATAGTTACTCTTGTATTAGGAGGTAGTCATAGTATAGGTGTTCCTCTTGCAACAGCAGGAGATTATTCTTTTATAGCACCAACTGCGACTATGATAGTGCATCCAATAAGAACAAATGGATTAGTTATAGGAGTTAATGAAACTTTTGAGTACTTTAAAAAAATGCAAGAAAGAATTGTAGAGTTTATAATAAGAACTTCAAAAATAGAAAGAGACGAATTAGTAAGATTAATGCATGAAAAAGATGAACTAGTTAGTGACGTTGGTAGTGTGCTTATAGGTAAGGAAGCAGTGGATTGTGGCTTAATTGATGCAGTTGGGGGATTAAAAGATGCACTGGCTAAGCTAAAAGAATTAATAGCAGAAGATGAGAAAATTACAAAATAAATGATAAGTCTAAAGAAAATAAATAAGTTTGTTTAAATAATACAATATATGATATAATTAAATAATATAAGCAAAAGTGTTAGTGTCAAGGCATTAGCACTTTTTAAGATTAAAGGAAGTTTAAATTTCTAGCTGATTAACTTTAAATAATTTTATAATATGCTAATCAAGCAGTGTAGTAGCTTGCAGAATATTGGTGGGATACTAAAGTAAATTTCAAAATTAAAGAAAGTTGTAATTTATCTATGTTGTAGATGAATTACAAAAAGTAAGAGGTGAGATTGGTGGCTAAGAAAAAAAGCAAAAAGAAAAAGGATAAAGACCTAGGATTTAGAGCGGAATATCATAACTTAGTTACAATATTTGTAGGTATATTCTTATTATATAGTTTGAACTCAGGGTCTATGGGACTTGTGGGTAATTTTATGCAGAACATATTTAAAGGATTATTTGGAGGTCTTTCATTTGTAATTCCTTTTATAGTAATTATTGCAGGGATACTTGGATTCTTTGAAGGAAATGAATATGTTTATAGGTTAAAAAATAGCAAAGTGTATTATGTAGTGGTTACTTTTGTATTTGTATTTTATGGACTAATAAATGCAAGAAGTATACCAGTAGATGTTCCTTTTAAATCAAATATGATTAATGATGTAATGCAAATGGGTGTAGAAGGTACTGGTACTGGACTAATCACATCTACAATTGCTTATTATATAAAAGCTATATTTGGAATAACTGGGGGATGGTTAATCAGTATATTTGCATTAGTATTATGTGTATTATTTACTTTTAATATATCTATACAAGATTTATTAGCAAATGTAAATTTTGGAAAAGGTAAATCTAAAAATAAAGGAACTAACTTAAAAGAGAAAGTTTCGAACTTAAAGAAATCTGCCTTAGATATGATAAGCGATGAAGTAGATGAAAATACTATGGAACAAACTATGATAGAAGAAAAGAAACCAGGATTCTTAAAAGGAATGATGGAGAAGGCTAAGCATAGTAAGGATAATATTGCAGAAAAAGAACCTGCAGTTAGTTTAGAAGATGGTGTAGATGATAAGACTATAAAGATAGTAGGATTTAACAAAGCAGAAGATGATTATTTAGAAATACTTGAAGGAACTCAAAGTGGTTCAGATTTAGATATATTAAAGAATCTTCAAAGTTCTCCACTTGATAAAGCTACTAAAGAAAATAAAGACTTTGATAAAACACAACATATTGAAAATACTCAACCAATAGATTTTAATGAAGTTTCAAAATATGAAAACTATAAAAAGCCTGGACTTGAAATATTAAATAAATTTGATAAGAAGACAGATGAAAATGGAAAGAAGAAAGTATTAAAGAATGCTTCGTTATTAGAAAAGACATTATCAGACTTTGGTGTTGAAGCCAAAGTAAATCAAGTTACAGTAGGCCCTACTATAACAAGATATGAAATACAACCAAGTCCTGGTGTTAAAGTTAGTAAAATAGTAAATTTAACTGATGATTTAGCGCTAAGCCTAGCGGCAAAAAGTATAAGAATGGAAGCACCTATTCCAGGCAAAAGTGCTATAGGAATAGAAGTTCCTAATGAAGAAGGGCAAATGGTAGGTTTAAGAGAGGTATTAGAAAGTGATGAATTTAAAAACTTTGAATCACCTCTTGCGATGGCTTTAGGTAAAGATATAGGTGGGAAACCAGTTATAGCAGACATAGCGAAAATGCCTCATTTACTTATAGCTGGATCAACTGGTTCAGGAAAGAGTGTTTGCGTAAATACTTTAATAAATAGTATTTTATACAAAGCTAACCCAGATGAGGTTAAATTCTTACTTATAGATCCAAAGGTAGTTGAGCTTGCAAGTTATAATGGAATACCACATTTATTAATACCAGTTGTAACTGATCCTAAAAAAGCTGCAAATGCATTAAACTGGGCAGTTGTAGAAATGAATAGAAGATATAAGTTATTTGCTGAAAATCAAGTAAAAGATATAACAAGTTACAATGAAAAGGCTGAAGAAAAATTACCTAAGATTGTAATAATCATTGATGAGCTTGCAGACTTAATGATGGCTTGTGCAAATGATGTGGAAGATTATATTTGTAGACTTGCACAAATGGCAAGAGCGGCAGGGATGCATTTAATAATAGCAACGCAAAGACCGTCTGTTGATGTAATAACAGGGGTTATAAAAGCAAATATACCATCTAGAATCGCCTTTGCAGTATCATCACAAACAGATTCTAGAACTATACTTGACTTAGGTGGAGCAGAAAAGTTACTAGGTAAGGGAGACATGTTATTCTACCCACTAGGGGCAGCAAAACCGGTAAGACTTCAAGGTGCATTTATATCAGAAAATGAGTCAGAAAGAGTTATAGATTTTATAAAAAATCAAGTAACTGAAGAAGTAAAATATGAAGATGATATAATGGATACTATTTCAAAAACTGTAGCACCTAAATCAAGTGATGAGGATGATCTATTAGCAGATGCTATAGACTTTGTAGTAAATAATAGTCAAGGATCTGCCTCGATGCTTCAAAGAAAGTTCAAAATAGGATTTAATAGAGCTGCTAGATTAATAGATTCTATGGAAGAAAGAGGAATAGTAGGTCCAAGTGAAGGAAGTAAACCAAGAAAAGTATTAATAACTAAGGAAGAATTAGTAAATTTAGAAGGTGAATAGAATTTGAAGACAATAAATGTAGAAGACGCTTTAAAGCTTGAAAATACCATCTTTATAGATGTCAGAACAGAAAAAGAATATCAAGATGATCATATATTAAATGCTTATAATATACCGTTATTTAGCAATGATGAACATCATGAGATAGGTACTATATATAAGACACAAGGAAAGCATGAGGCTATAGACAAGGGGTTTGACTTTGTATCACCGAAATTAAAAGATATGTATAGAAAAGTAAAAGAGTTATCAGCAGAGTATGATCATGTAGTAATATACTGTGCAAGAGGTGGTATGAGAAGTGGAAGCTTCGCAAATCTTTTAGCTTCAATAGGAATAGACTTATATAAACTTGAAGGTGGATATAAATCTTATAGGAATTTTGTTTTAGATTATTTAAGTAATATAATGGATAAGAAACAATTTATCGTACTTCATGGATTAACAGGAGTTGGAAAAACTGAGCTTCTAGTAGGTTTGGATAAAAATAACATAGATATAATAGACCTAGAACAAATAGCAAAGAATACAGGATCAGTATTTGGGTTCATAACTTTTGATGATAAACCACCAACTCAAAAGACATTTGAAACTAGAATATTTGAAGCTTTATTCTTTTCAAAAACAGACTATATATTTATAGAAAGTGAAAGTAAAAGAGTTGGACATGTATTAATACCAAATGAAATTTATGAAGGTATAATAAGAGATGGATATCATATACTTATTGAGTGCAGCATAGAAGACAGAGTAAAAAGACTATGCAAAGATTATATTTATGATCGAAATGAAGGAAATATAGATGTCCTAAGAGAATGTATAGGTAAGTTTAGAAAAAGACTTGGTCATAAAAAAATTGAAGAGTATTTACAGATGTTAGATGAAGAAAAATACGAAGAACTTGTAGAAAAATATTTAGTTGAATATTATGACCCTCTGTATATGCATTCTGTAGAACAATACAAATACAACAAAGTAATAGACTTTAAAGATATAAATGAAACATTAGAAAAATTAATGGATTTTCATAAGACAGTAGAAAAAGGAGCAATGAAATGTTAAAGATAGCACTAGAATCACTAGGTTGTTCAAAAAACTTAGTAGACGCAGAAATAATGATGGGTATCTTAAATAGAAAAGGATACAAGTTAGTAGGAAATATGGAAGAAGCTGATATAGCTTTAGTTAATACTTGTGGATTTATAGAATCAGCAAAGCAAGAATCTATAGAGACAATACTTGAAATAGCTAGATTAAAAGAAACAGCTAATTTAAAACTTCTTATAGTAACAGGGTGTTTAGCTCAAAGATATTCAGACGAGTTAAAAGAAGAAATACCAGAAATAGATGCTATAGTTGGTACAGGAAGTTACCAAAATATAGATGAAATAGTTGCTGGTTTAGAAAAAGAAAACAAAATAGTAAGTTTAAATGACATAGAATTTGTTTACAATGAAGATCTTCCAAGATACGTTTCAACACCAAGTTATATGGCTTACTTAAAGATAAGTGAAGGATGCGATAAGCATTGTACTTATTGTATAATACCTAAATTAAGAGGTAAGCAAAGAAGTAGAAAGATAGAAGACATAGTAGCTGAAGCTAAAGATTTAGCAGCTAGAGGTGTAAAAGAGCTTGTAGTTATAGCACAAGATAGTACTATGTACGGTTCTGATATATATGGAAAAGCTGTATTACCAGAATTATTAGAAGAATTAGCTCAAGTTGAAGGTATAAAATGGATAAGAATAATGTACTCATATCCAGAATCAATAACAGAAGAGTTAGT
>OLNJ01001812.1_pt1 | contig 9897 bp, 9 predicted proteins | sample 1672191 | NCBI WGS metagenome assembly OLNJ01 (sample SAMEA3136657, study PRJEB25190) | human gut metagenome | biome: human gut; feature: human-associated habitat; material: faeces | place: Austria | collected 2013 | reverse complement strand
ACCTCCGCATTGATAGTATTATTATACTGCAAGTTAGTAAAAATTCAAGGAGTCCAAAGGAATTGTGCTCCGTGCTTGTTTTGGGTCAGAAATGCTTCTAGTTTTGTGGTATAATAAGGCTATTAAACGAATGAGGAGTTCACTTGCAAGGAAGAATTATCAAAGCACTAGCAGGTTTCTATTATGTAGAGCATGATGGTGTTGTTTACCAGACGCGTGCACGAGGAAATTTTAGAAAAAAAGGGCAAACACCTTATGTTGGAGATTTTGTTGAATTTTCGGCAGAGGAAAATTCAGAGGGGTATATCCTTAAAATCGGTCAACGAATCAATAGTCTAGTGCGTCCGCCCATTGTCAATATCGATCAGGCTGTGGTTATTATGTCTGCTAAGGAACCAGATTTTAACAGTAATCTTTTGGATCGTTTTTTGGTTTTATTAGAGCATAAACATATAAAACCTGTAATCTATATTTCTAAGATGGACTTGGTTGAAGATGATTCAGAAATGAAAGCCATTCAAAAACAATATCAAAGAATTGGTTTTGATTTTATCTTCAGTTTGGAAGAACTATTGCCGCTCTTGACTGATAAAATAACAGTCTTTATGGGACAGACGGGTGTTGGAAAATCAACCTTGTTGAACCGTATTGCTCCGCAGTTACATTTAGAAACAGGTGAGATTTCAGACAGTTTAGGTCGTGGACGTCATACTACAAGGGCTGTAAGTCTTTATGACGTTCATGGTGGGAAGATTGCTGACACACCAGGATTCTCTTCGCTAGATTATGAAGTGGATAATGCAGAGGACTTGAGTGAAGCTTTTCCGGAAATTCGTCAAGCTAGTCATGGTTGTAAATTCCGTTCTTGTACTCATACCCATGAGCCTTCTTGTGCTGTTAAGGATGAGGTTGAAGATGGTCAAATTTGGCAAGTCCGTTATGATAATTACCTTCAATTTTTAAGTGAAATTGAAAACCGTCGTGAAACATATAAGAAAACTGTAAAAAGAAAGTAGGTCTCTCATGTCATATAAAATTGCTCCATCTATCCTAGCTGCTGATTACGCTAATTTTGCTTCTGAACTAGCTCGTATTGATGCATCAGGTGCGGAATATGTTCACATTGATATTATGGATGGTCAATTTGTCCCTAATATCAGTTGGGGAGCAGATGTGGTTGCTAGCATGCGTAAACATAGTAAGCTAGTTTTTGATTGCCACCTTATGGTTGTTGATCCTGAGCGTTATGTGGATGCCTATGCACAAGCTGGTGCAGATATCATGACTATTCATGTTGAAGCGACTAAACATATCCATGGTGCCCTCCAGAAAATCAAAGTTGCTGGTATGAAAGCAGGTGTTGTGATTAATCCTGGAACCCCAGTTGAGGCACTTATTCCTGTACTTGATTTAGTGGATCAAGTACTTATTATGACTGTAAACCCAGGTTTTGGTGGTCAGACCTTTATTCCAGAAATGATGTCTAAGGTAGAACAGGTCGTTGAACTTCGCCAAAAAGGTGGCTATTCATTCGATATTGAAGTTGATGGTGGTGTAGATAATAACACTATTGCAGCATGTGCCAAGGCGGGGGCTAATGTTTTTGTCGCGGGCTCTTACCTCTTCAAAAATCCTGATTTGACAGCCCAAGTTCAAACGCTTCGTGATGCTATCGATGCCTAAAATAGCTTTATTTGTCGGTGGTGAGCTAGAGTGGTTCACTACCGATTTTGATTATTTTGTTGGGGTGGATCGTGCGTGCTTACGTTTGTTGGAGTTAGGTTTACCTATTGATTTGTCTGTTGGAGACTTTGATTCAGTATCTCGGTCAGAGTTAGAGATGATTCAATCGGCTGCTAAAGAGTGTAGGATTGCTCCAGCTGAAAAGGATGACACGGATACAGAGTTAGCCCTAAAAATTACATTTCAGTTATATCCTGAGGCGGAAGTAACTATTTTCGGTGCTTTTGGTGGCAGAATTGATCATATGTTATCAAATATATTTTTGGTCAGCGATCCTGAATTAGCTCCTTTTATGAGGCGTATCTGTTTGCGAGATAAGCAAAATAAGATTACTTATTATCCAGAAGGAAGTCATAACTTGTTACCAGAACCTGGAATGACATATGTTTCTTTTTTACATGAAGGTGATGGAGAACTGACGATTTTGGGAGCAAAATATGAATTAACCAGTAGTAATTATTTTCAAAAAAAAATCTATTCCAGCAATGAATTCGTTGATGGTCCAATTCATGTGACGGTACCAAATGGATACGTGATTATCATCCAGACTAGAGATAGGAGTTAGTATGATCTACCTGCTTACACTTTTGACTTTTTTAAGCCTAGGGTTTTTGGTTGTTCTCTACTTGAAGAATGTGGAGTTAAAAGAACAGCTTAACAAGACTCTGGAAGAAAATGCAGATAATCTTTCAGATCAAATTTCGTTTCAATTGGAAAGTTTTGCTAAGACAAACCAACTGGAAACGACAAAGCAATTGAACCAATTGCAGATGGAACTATATCAACAGTTGACAGATATCCGAGAAGTTTTACATCAAAATTTGTCTGATAATCGAGACCGTTCTGACCAACGTCTTGAGCAAATAAACCAAAGCTTAACCAAAGCTGTTAAAGATATGCAGGATTCCAATGAGAAACGTTTGGAACAAATGCGTCAGACAGTTGAAGAGAAACTTGAGCAAACCCTACAAACACGTTTACAAGCCTCCTTTGAGACAGTTTCAAGACAGTTAGAGTCAGTTAACCAGGGCTTAGGGGAAATGAAAAATGTAGCCAAGGATGTTGGAAGTCTTAACAAGGTCCTTTCAAATACAAAAACACGAGGCATTCTGGGAGAGCTTCAATTAGGACAAATTATTGAAGATATACTGGCTGCTAATCAGTACGAGCGAGAATTTCCTACGGTATCAGGTTCAAGTGAACGAGTTGAATATGCAATCAAAATGCCAGGAAACCATAAAGACGAATATATCTACCTTCCCATTGATTCTAAGTTTCCTTTGGAAGATTACTATCGTCTGGAAGATGCTTATGAGTCTGGTAATAAAGAGGAAATTGAGAATCACCGTAAGTCTCTTTTGACTAGTATTAAGCGATTTGCCAAGGATATTAACAAGAAGTATCTTAACCCACCTGAAACTACAAATTTTGGTATATTATTTTTGCCGACGGAAGGACTTTATGCTGAGGTAGTACGCCAACCAGCCTTCTTTGACGCCCTTCGTCGCGAGGAGAATATTGTAATTGCAGGTCCATCAACATTATCTGCACTCTTGAATTCATTATCTGTAGGATTTAGAACTTTGAATATTCAAAAGAATGCAGATGATATTAGTAAGGTTTTAGGCAATGTCAAACTAGAATTTAGCAAGTTTGGAGATATGTTAGCTAAAGCTCAGAGACAATTGAATACAGCAAGTAAAACAGTCGATAGTCTTCTCAACACAAGGAGTAGGGCAATTGTTAGAGCTCTTGATACAATTGAAACCTATCAAGACAGTGCGACACAAAGTTTGTTAGATTTACCACGATTAGAAAACGAGGACAAGCATGAAGATTAATCAAATGAAAAAAGACGAGTATTTTGAAGGTTTTTATCTGATTAAGCGTGCAGAGGTACGTAAGACAAGAGCAGGAAAGGATTACATTGCCTTTACATTCCAGGATGATACTGGAGAGATTTCAGGAAACCTGTGGGATGCTCAGCCTTATAATGTCGAAGAATTTACCGCAGGTAAAGTAGTGCATATGGAGGGGCGTCGAGAAGTTTATAATAATACTCCTCAGGTAAACCAAATAACCTTACGCTTGCCTACATTTGGTGAGCCAAATGATCCAGCTGATTTCAAAGAGAAACCACCAGTAAATCCTTCCGAAGTACGCGAATACCTAGAGCAAATGATTTTCAAGATTGAGGAAGCAACTTGGCAGCGTGTTGTTCGTGCTCTTTATCGAAAGTATAATAAAGAGTTTTTCACTTTTCCAGCTGCTAAAACAAATCACCATGCTTTTGAAAGTGGACTAGCCTATCATACGGCTACTATGGTTCGCCTAGCGGACAGCATTGGAGATATTTATCCAGAGCTCAATAAGAGTCTACTTTTTGCAGGGATTATGCTTCATGATTTAGCTAAGGTTATTGAACTTACTGGTCCTGAAAACACTGAGTATACGGTTCGTGGGAACTTAATTGGTCATATTGCCTTGATTGATGAAGAAATTACCAAGGTCCTTGTGGAACTTAATATTGACGATACGCGTGAGGATGTCGTTGTTTTGCGTCATGTCATTCTCAGCCACCACGGACAACTGGAGTATGGTAGCCCAGTTCGCCCGCGTATTATGGAAGCAGAAATTATTCATATGATTGATAATCTTGATGCCAGTATGATGATGATGACGACAGCCCTTAACCTAGTAGGACCAGGAGAAATGACAAATCGTCTCTTTGCTATGGATAATCGTTCCTTCTACAAGCCAAAATTTGATTAAAATCGAAATTAAGCGAGCATTTTATATGAAAATGTTCGTTTTTTGCTGTATTATGGTATAATAGTTAAAAAGTACAGAAAATATAGGTAACATATGAAATTAAAACGAAGTGAACGCATGGTAGTGATTTCAAACTACCTAATTAATAATCCCTATCAATTGACAAGTCTCAATACTTTTGCAGAGCGATATGAAGCTGCTAAGTCTTCAATCTCAGAAGATGTTGCTATCATTAAAAAAGCTTTTGAGGAAAGTCAAATAGGAGAAATCGAAACAGTAACTGGTGCATCTGGCGGTGTTATGTTTACACCAACGATTTCTGATGAAGATGCAAGAAGTCTGGTTGAAGATCTTTGTAAACGTCTTTCAGAGAGTGATCGTATCTTACCAGGTGGTTATCTCTACCTATCTGATTTACTGAGTACACCGTCTATTTTGAAAAATGTTGGTCGTATCATTGCTAGTGCCTTTAAGGGACAAAAAATTGATGCCGTTATGACTGTAGCAACTAAAGGAGTTCCTTTAGCAAATGCAGTAGCAGATGTCTTGAACATTCCGTTTGTTATTGTTCGTCGTGACTTAAAAATTACAGAAGGTTCAACCGTATCGGTAAACTATGTTAGTGGTTCAAGTGACCGTATTGAAAAGATGTTCCTTTCAAAACGTAGTTTGAAACCCAATAGCCGTGTCCTTATTGTTGACGATTTTCTTAAAGGTGGTGGTACCATTACGGGTATGATTAGCTTGCTTTCAGAATTTGATAGTGAGTTAGTAGGTGTAGCTGTATTCGCAGAAAATGCCAAAGGCGATCGTGATATCCATGAATATAAATCATTACTTACGGTTTCTGACATTGATGTAAAAGCACAGAAGGTAGAAGTTGAAGTCGGTAATATTTTTGACAAATAATTAATCTACGATAGTATTCCTAATTTAACGATTAGGAATTTTTCTTTTTAACAAGAAACTGTTGACAATAACCATCGAAAAATGATATTATACTAGACGGTACTTTTTACTTTTGGTCTCTCAAAAGTGTACAGAGACGTGCTGACATAAGTTGCAAAAGTACACACAGATATGGGCTGTCACCAAGTGCCATATCAACCAAAAATAAAAAACACAGGAGAATGTAGATGCCTACAATTAACCAATTGGTTCGTAAACCACGTCAATCAAAAGTTGTTAAATCTAAATCACCAGCTTTGAACGTTGGTTACAACAGCCACAAAAAAGTTCAAACTAACGTATCTTCACCACAAAAACGTGGTGTTGCAACACGTGTTGGAACAATGACACCTAAGAAACCTAACTCAGCCCTTCGTAAATTCGCTCGTGTACGTTTGAGCAACCTTATCGAAGTTACTGCTTACATCCCAGGTATCGGACACAACCTCCAAGAACACAGCGTTGTTCTTATCCGTGGTGGACGTGTAAAAGACCTTCCAGGGGTACGTTACCATATCGTCCGTGGTGCACTTGATACTGCAGGTGTAGCTGATCGTAAACAAAGCCGTTCTAAATACGGTGCTAAACGTCCTAAAGGATAAGAAGGGAGATAAGATAAAATGAGTCGTAAAAATAGAGCGCCTAAACGCGAAGTATTGGCAGATCCATTGTACAATTCAAAAATCGTTACACGTCTTATCAACCGTGTAATGCTTGATGGTAAACGTGGTACTGCTGCAACAATCGTATACGATGCTTTCGAGCAAATCAAAGAAGCAACTGGAAACGATGCTCTTGAAGTATTTGAAACAGCTATGGACAACATCATGCCTGTACTTGAAGTACGTGCACGTCGTGTCGGTGGTTCAAACTACCAAGTCCCAGTTGAAGTTCGTCCAGAACGTCGTACAACTCTTGGTCTTCGTTGGTTGGTTAACGCATCACGTGCGCGTGGTGAACACACTATGAAAGAACGTCTTGCAAAAGAAATCATGGATGCTGCAAACAACACTGGTGCATCAGTTAAGAAACGTGAAGATACTCACAAAATGGCTGAAGCAAACCGTGCCTTTGCACACTTCCGCTGGTAATCATAAGTTTCAAGCTGAATTACAGTCATATATTCATAAGCTAAGATTATGGATTTGTAATAGGCTGACTTTGAATTCAAATAATATCATTCCTATCATTTGAAAACCAGTTAAATATTAGTGAAAAACGGGTAGGTCCTGCCTATCCGTTTTTTGACAATAATGTTATAATAAATAAGTAAACTAAAATATTTATAGGAGAATAAACCTAATGGCACGCGAATTTTCACTTGAAAAAACTCGTAATATCGGTATCATGGCTCACGTCGATGCTGGTAAAACAACTACAACTGAGCGTATCCTTTACTACACTGGTAAAATCCACAAAATCGGTGAAACTCACGAAGGTGCATCACAAATGGACTGGATGGAGCAAGAACAAGAACGTGGTATCACAATCACATCTGCCGCTACAACAGCACAATGGGATGGTCACCGCGTTAACATCATTGATACACCAGGACACGTGGACTTCACAATCGAAGTACAACGTTCACTCCGTGTATTGGATGGTGCCGTAACCGTTCTTGACTCACAATCAGGTGTAGAACCTCAAACTGAAACAGTTTGGCGTCAAGCAACTGAGTATGGTGTTCCACGTATCGTATTTGCCAACAAAATGGATAAAATCGGTGCAGACTTCCTTTACTCAGTAAGCACACTTCACGATCGTCTTCAAGCAAACGCACACCCAATCCAATTGCCAATCGGTGCTGAAGATGATTTCCGTGGTATCATTGACTTGATTAAAATGAAAGCTGAAATCTATACTAATGACCTTGGTACAGATATTCTTGAAGAAGATATTCCAGCAGATTACGTTGATCAAGCAAACGAATACCGTGAAAAATTGATCGAAGCAGTTGCTGAAACTGACGAAGATTTGATGATGAAATACCTTGAAGGTGAAGAAATCACTAACGAGGAATTGAAAGCAGCTATCCGTCGTGCAACAATCAATGTTGAATTCTTCCCAGTTCTTTGTGGTTCTGCCTTCAAGAACAAAGGTGTTCAATTGATGCTTGATGCGGTTATCGATTACCTTCCAAGCCCACTTGATATCCCTGCAATCAAAGGTATCAACCCAGATACAGACGAAGAAGAAACTCGTCCAGCATCTGATGATGAGCCATTTGCAGCTCTTGCCTTCAAGATCATGACTGACCCATTTGTAGGTCGTTTGACATTTATCCGTGTTTACTCAGGTATCCTTCAATCAGGTTCATACGTAATGAACACATCTAAAGGTAAACGTGAACGTATCGGACGTATCCTTCAAATGCACGCTAACAGCCGTCAAGAAATCGAACAAGTTTATGCCGGTGATATCGCTGCTGCTATCGGTTTGAAAGATACTACAACTGGTGACTCATTGACTGATGAAAAAGCTAAAGTTATTCTTGAGTCAATCGAAGTTCCAGAACCAGTTATCCAATTGATGGTTGAGCCAAAATCTAAAGCAGACCAAGATAAGATGGGTATCGCCCTTCAAAAATTGGCTGAAGAAGATCCAACATTCCGTGTTGAAACTAACCCTGAAACTGGTGAAACAGTTATCTCTGGTATGGGTGAACTTCACCTTGATGTCCTTGTTGACCGTTTGAAACGTGAACACAAAGTTGAAGCAAACGTAGGTGCTCCACAAGTATCATACCGTGAAACATTCCGTGCAGCTACACAAGCACGTGGTTTCTTCAAACGTCAATCTGGTGGTAAAGGTCAGTTTGGTGATGTTTGGATTGAATTTACTCCAAACGAAGAAGGTAAAGGATTCGAATTCGAAAATGCTATCGTCGGTGGTGTGGTTCCACGTGAATTCATCCCTGCAGTAGAAAAAGGATTGGAAGAATCTATGGCTAACGGTGTCCTTGCTGGATACCCAATGGTTGACATCAAAGCTAAACTTTATGATGGTTCATACCACGATGTCGATTCATCTGAAACTGCCTTCAAGATCGCTGCATCTCTTGCACTTAAAGAAGCTGCTAAGACTGCACAACCAACTATCCTTGAACCAATGATGCTTGTAACAATCACTGTTCCTGAAGAAAACCTTGGTGATGTTATGGGTCACGTTACTGCTCGTCGTGGACGTGTTGATGGTATGGAAGCACACGGTAACAGCCAAATCGTTCGTGCATATGTTCCACTTGCTGAAATGTTCGGTTATGCAACAACACTTCGTTCTGCAACTCAAGGACGTGGTACATTTATGATGGTATTTGACCACTATGAAGATGTTCCTAAATCAGTTCAAGAAGAAATCATCAAGAAAAATTCTGGTGAAGCTTAATTAGAACTTATAAAGTTAAGGTACTTATGAAAGTAAGTGCCTTTTCTATTTGCAATTTTTTGAAAAAAATTATATAATATGACTGTTGAAAGGTTGAGTTGAAAGCGCTCAAGTTAATCTTTTCACAATAGGGAGAGCTTGCTCTCAAAATTATATTTATTTGATTTTCATAAGGAGGAAATCACTAATGGTAGTTAAAGTTGGTATTAACGGTTTCGGTCGTATCGGTCGTCTTGCTTTCCGTCGTATCCAAAACGTAGAAGGTGTTGAAGTTACACGCATCAACGACCTTACAGATCCAGTTATGCTTGCACACTTGTTGAAATACGACACAACTCAAGGTCGTTTCGACGGTACTGTTGAAGTTAAAGATGGTGGATTTGAAGTTAACGGTAAATTCGTTAAAGTTTCTGCTGAACGTGACCCAGAACAAATTGACTGGGCTAACGACGGTGTAGAAATCGTTCTTGAAGCAACTGGTTTCTTTGCTAAGAAAGATGCTGCTGAAAAACACTTGCACGAAGGTGGAGCTAAGAAAGTTGTTATCACTGCTCCTGGTGGAAACGATGTTAAAACAATCGTATTTAACACTAACCACGACATCCTTGACGGTACTGAAACAGTTATCTCAGGTGCTTCATGTACTACAAACTGCTTGGCTCCAATGGCTAAAGCACTTCATGACAACTTTGGTGTTGTTGAAGGGTTGATGACTACTATCCATGCTTACACTGGTGACCAAATGATCCTTGACGGACCACACCGTGGTGGTGACCTTCGTCGTGCTCGCGCTGGTGCAGCTAACATCGTTCCTAACTCAACTGGTGCTGCTAAAGCTATCGGTCTTGTAATCCCAGAATTGAACGGTAAACTTGACGGATCTGCACAACGCGTTCCAACTCCAACTGGATCAGTTACTGAATTGGTAGCAGTTCTTGAAAAGAACGTTACTGTTGATGAAGTAAACGCAGCTATGAAAGCAGCTTCTAACGAATCATACGGTTACACTGAAGATCCAATCGTATCTTCTGATATCCTAGGTATGTCATT
>OLNJ01001805.1_pt1 | contig 9944 bp, 9 predicted proteins | sample 1672191 | NCBI WGS metagenome assembly OLNJ01 (sample SAMEA3136657, study PRJEB25190) | human gut metagenome | biome: human gut; feature: human-associated habitat; material: faeces | place: Austria | collected 2013 | reverse complement strand
CTGTTGGGGCAGCGGCCAGCAGGATGCAAGCGACAGCGAAGCAGACGCTGGGAGCAGCAACCCGGCCTTGGCGCGTCAGCGACTGAGAGGGCAAGGATGCTATAGGGTAGGTCACTTCTTGGAGACGCCCCTCCGATACACCGCGAACGCGATGATGGCCGACAGCACCTCGGTGGCCCAGAAAGCGTGCCAGACGCCGGTGGGGCCGAGCTGGCGGCAGAGCAGCCACGCCAGCGGCATGATGAAGAGGATGTAGCGGCAGAGGGAGATGACCAGCGAGGCCATGCCCTTACCCAGACCTTCCAGCGCGCCGGAGGAGGTAGTGGACACCGAGGACACCACGAAGCCGAGACAGATGATGCGCAGGGCCGTCTGGCCGATGGCGATGGTCTCGGGGTTCGAGGAGAAAAGACCGATGAGGGGCGCGGAGGCAGCCATGCAGATGACCGTGCCCGCCGCCATGATGACGGTGCTCATGCCGAGGGTGAGCTGGTAGAGCTTCGCTACCCGGGCGTGCTCCTTCGCGCCGTAGTTGTAGCTGATGAGGGGGCGCATCCCCTGCACGATGCCGCTGACGGGCAGGTAAAGGAAGGTCTGGAGCTTGTAGTAGATGCCCAGCACCACCACATAGCTCTCGGAGAAGGCGGCCAGCAGGTCGTTCAGGAAGGTGACCAGCAGGGAGGGCAGAGCCAGATTCAGGATGGCAGGCACGCCGATGGCATAGAGGCGTCCTTCCAGCGAGGCGTCGGGCCGCAGGGCCTTCCGGCGCAGGCGGACGGGCGATGCAGTGGTGCAGTAGACCACGAGGTAGAGGACGAGGGTGACGGTCTGACCGATGCCGGTGGCCAGCGCCGCACCGGCGATGCCCAGCGCGGGCACCGGGCCGAGGCCGAAGATGAGGATGGGGTCCAGCAGGATATTGCACACGCAGCCCGAGATGAGGGCGAGCATGGTGAGCTTCATCCGGCCCACAGCCTGAAAGATCTTCTCGAAGGCGAGGCTGGCCATGTTCACGATGGCAAAGAAGAAGACGATGGCGGAATAGGTGACGCCCATCGAGACGATGGTGCTGTCGGCGGTGAACCGGGCGAGGAAGCCGGGCATGATGGCCGTGGCCAGCAGGGTGCACAGGAGGCCGTGGAGCACCGAGAGGGCCATGCCGTGGGTGGCGGCTGCATCGGCCTTGTCATGGTCGCCTGCGCCCCGGTAGAGGGCGACAAGGGCGTTGATGCCCACGCCGAAGCCGATGGCGACAGCGTTCACGAAGTTCTGGATGGGGAACACGAGGGAGAGGGCCGTCATGGCCTGCTCATTGATCTGGGCCACGAAGAGGCTGTCCACGATGTTGTACAGCGAGTTCACCAGCATGGAGATGACGTTGGGCAGGGCCATGGACACGAGGAGCGGGAAGACGGGCTTTGTCTTCATAAAGGTATCGTTCATAGGGGGTAAAAGCTTCCTTTCCTGAAAATTCCGCACAAGAAAAGCCACACAACGGCGGCTTTGAAGCGGGCCATTGTGTGGCGAAAAGTAGCAAGATCTATGCTGTAAAAATCCACACGGGTTTTATGAAGAGGGTGCAAAGAAATACGGTGCATCGACGACAGCGGCGTTACGGGACGCCGCCGGACAGCACCGGGACGCGGGCCGGAAGGAAAACCGGAAAAGCGGCCTTCCGACCAGCCTGCGATAGGATACCACGAAACGGAGAGATTGTCAAGTCAAAAGTATGACTTTTCACAAAAGACTTCTCAAGCGTCCATTTCGTGGTACAATGGAGCCAAACGAGAACGGAGGAAACGGAATGAAATGGATGATCGCATCCGACCTGCACGGGTCGGCGTACTATGGTAAAAGGATGGTGGAGGCTTTCGAGCGGGAGGGGGCCGGGCGGCTGCTCCTGCTGGGGGATCTGCTCTATCACGGCCCCCGGAACGACCTGCCCCGGGACTATGCGCCCAAGGAGGTCATCCCGATGTTGAACAGCCTGAAGAACAGGCTCTGCTGTGTCCGGGGCAACTGCGATGCCGAGGTGGATCAGATGGTGCTGGACGTTCCGGTGATGGCGGATTACTGCATCCTCCCGGCGGGCGAAAAGCTCATCTACGTCACCCACGGGCATATCTATAACTTAAAGAACCTGCCGCCGCTGGCCGAGGGGGACATCCTGCTCCACGGCCACACTCATGTCCCGGCGTGGACGGAGTTCGGGCAGGGAAACGTCTACCTCAACCCCGGCTCTCTGAGCATCCCGAAGGAAAACAGTCCCCACAGCTACATGACGCTGGAGGACGGCGTATTTTATTGGAAAGACGTAGATACGGGAGAAATATACCACACCCGTGTACTGTGAGCGGCGGTCTGTCCGCAGGCACTTGCAATTAGCATACCAGTGTGGTATGATGAAAATGAAAAACGCCCGGTGGGCGCGATCTGGGAGCAGGAGGTACGGACCAATGGTGCAGACGACGCTGAAAGTGAACGGGATGATGTGCGGGATGTGCGAGAGCCACATCAACGATGTGGTGCGCAAGACCGCGCAGGTGGAGAAGGTCACTTCTTCCCACACCAAGGGCGAGACGGTCATCGTCTCGGCCCAGCCGCTGGACATCGAAGCCCTGAAGGCTGCCATCGCAGCCACCGGCTACACGGTGACTGGCGCGGAGGAAAGGCCCTACGAGAAAAAGGGTTTCTTCTCGTTTTTGAAGCACTGAGGACTTCCGGCCCCGGGAGGGGGCCTGCGAAAGGAGGCAGGCAGAGATGAGGATACTGGTCTATGGTGCAGGGGTGCAGGGCTGTGAACTGGCCCACCGTCTGCTGCAGAACAAGAAGAACGTCGTCACCATGCTGGCGCGGGGTGAGTGGAAGGAAAGGCTCGACCAAAGGGGCCTCGTGATCCGCCACTGGGCACAGTGCCGCACCACGGTGGACCGGGTGACGACCATCGACACGCTGGCCCCGGACGACTGCTACGACCTCGTTTTTGTGGCGGTGCAGGCCGGGCAGCTGCCCGATGTGCTGCCCATCCTCAAGCAGAATAAGAGCGAGTACTTCGTCTTCGTGGGCAACGACCCCCATGCGGTGGAGGTCATGCAGGCCATGCAGCGCCCGGCGGACAAGGTCGCGTTCGGTTTTCAGAGCAGCGGCGGACACCGGGATGTGGATAAGGTGGTCAGCGCCCATGTCGGCGTGGATATGACCGTCGGCGGGGCCACAGCACCCCTTTCGGGCGTCTTCCGCTACCGCCTCAAGACTGCCTTCGAGGGCGCAAAGTACAAGCTGAACTTTGTCAGCGACATGGACGCATGGCTCAAGTGCCACATCGCCCTCATCCTGCCGGCCTGTTATCTCTGTTACGCCTGCAAGGGCGACCTCTCCAAGGCCACCAAGGAGCAGCGGGAGCTGGTTCTCGATGCCGCGTGGGAGGGCTGCGAGATGCTCAAGGCCGCGCACATCCCGGTGGACGACAAGGAGAACACCGACTGCTACCGCGCCGGGACTCCCGGACGCCGGAAGATGGACGCCATGGTCCTGGCGCTCTGTAAGACCCCGCTGGGCCGTCTCTGCGTCTCCGACCACGCGATGCACGCCGTGGCTGAGATGCAGTACCTCGACGAGGCCTTCGAGGGCCTCCGCGCCCAGACACAGACCCAAATGACCGCATGGGATACCCTGCGCGGGCAGATGCCCTCGTGGGACATCATACGGAAGAAAACGGCAAAAACAAGACGATGATATGATGGAAAAAAGAGGCAGACGCCCTTCGTCTGCCTCTTTTTTGTTAAGGCTCTCCCTTTGGGAGAGGCTTCAGTGCGTCCCCCAAAATTCCGCTAATTTTTTGTTCAGCTCCTCCGTATCCCGCAGATACTCCAGCTGCCGCCAATGCTTCGGGAAAAGGCGGGCATATTCGCTCTGGGCAAAGCGGTCGTCCAAGAGCAGCACAACGCCTTTATCTTCCTGTGTCCGGATGACCCGCCCGGCGGCCTGAAGGACCTTGTTCATTCCGGGCCAGCGGTAAGCGTAGTCGAAGCCTGCACCGTTCTGGGCGTCGTAATAGCGGCGGAGCATCTCCTGCCGGGGGCTGACCTGCGGCAGGCCCACGCCCACGATGGCACAGCCGATGAGCCGGTCGCCTGTGAGGTCCACCCCCTCACCGAAGATGCCTCCCATGACCCCGAAGCCCAGCAGCGTCTTTTCCGGGCAGGGTGAGAACCGCCCGAGAAAGGCTGCCCGCCCGGCGTCGTCCAGCCCGCTCTCCTGCACCAGCGTGTCGATGCCGGGGTAGCGGGCGGTGAAGTCCTCCCACACCTGACGCAGATAGGCATAGCTGGGGAAAAAGGCCAGATAGTTGCCCCTCCGGCCGGAGGCCAGCGCCGCGAGGGCGTCCGAGATGGGCTGGATGCTGGCCTCCCGCTGGCGGTAGCGTGTGGAGATGGAGGGCAGGCAGTAAAGCCCGAGATTCTCAGGAGGGAAAGGGCTTTCCAGAGCCACGGCCCGGGCCTCGGGGCAGCCGAGGACGGTGCGATAGTAGCCCGGCGGCGTCAGGGTGGCGCTGAACAGGGCAGCGGCCCGCCCTGTCGAGAGGCTTGTGTCCACGAAGGGGGAGGGGTCGAGACAGAGCAGCTGCAGTTCCAGCTCGCTGCCCCGGGCGGTGAGCTGGGTGGCAAAGTGCTCATCGTACCGCTCCGCTGCCCGCAGGACATCCTGAACCTCGAAATAGAGGTCCAGAAGAGCTGTGTGGCCCTCGGCGTCGTCGGAGTCGTCCTCCAGCCAGTCCTGCAAAGGGGCTGTCAGTGCCCGCAGAGGCGCCAGCAGAGCCGAGGGCAGCTCTTTGCAGAACACTGTGCCGTCCTGCGCATAGTCGGCGGCAGGCAGCGCGAGCGTGGGCGTCTCCGCCTGTTCCAGAAGAGAGGTCTGGCCGCTGCCGTCCTCTCCGGGGGCAGCGCTGCCCCGCCGGGGCGCGAGGGCGCAGACGGCTTTTCGGCCCTCCAGAAAGGCTTTGTCGGCCTTGGTGAGGGCCGTTTTAAGAGCACTCCTGCCCCGGCCGAGGGCGCGCTTGGCTTCGGTAAGGCTGCTCTTGCAAAAGCGGGCGGAGTACATGGCGCGGGCACGCTCGGGCAGGTTGTGGGCCTCATCCACGAGGAAGAGCCAGTCGCCCGCGCTGTCAAAGAACCGCCGCAGGTGCACCACTGGGTCGAAGAGATAGTTGTAATCTCCGATGATGACGTCACACCACTCGCTCAGGTCCAGCCCCAGCTCGAAGGGGCAGACCGTGAACTGCCGCGCAGCATCGGCCAGCGCGGCCCGGTCGAAGCAGCCGCTGCCCTCGTCCAGAAGGGCTCGCAGGGCGGTGTTCACCCGGTCGTAGTAGCCGTTGGCGTAGGGACAAAGCTCGGGCAGACAGGCAGGATGGCCTTCGGCGTCCGGATGGAGGCAGACCTTCTCCTTGGCCGTCAGGGTCACGCTCCGGAGCGCCAGCCCCGGAGCAGCCGCCCGCAGCCGCGCCACGGCGTCCTCGGCGGCAGACTGCGTGGTATTGCGGGCCGTGAGGTAGAACAGCTTCTCGCCGCAGCCGGTGCCGATGGCCCGCAGGGCGGGGAAGAGGACGCTCATGGTCTTGCCGATGCCGGTGGGGGCCTGACAGAAGAGCCGGACGCCCGCCTTCGAGGGAGCGGCGGTGCAGGCGCGGTAGACCTCGCCTGCCAGCGCCCGCTGCCCGGGCCGATAGGCCGGAAAAGGGAAGGCCAGCGCCGAGAGGCTCTCGCTCCGGCGCTCCTTCCACGCCAGCTGGCGCTGCGCCCAAGGGGCGTACTGCCCGAGAAGGTCTTGCAGGAAGGCTTCCAGCTCCCCGAGGGTGAAATGCCGCAGGAAGCGGAAGACTTCATCGGTATCGATCTGATAGTATGTGAGCCGGACGTCCAGCCGGTCCAGCCCCTGCTGACGGCCATAGAGCGCCCCGTAGACCATCCCCTGTGCCCAGTGGCAGGGATTCATGTCCTCGGCGATGGCGTCGGCAGGGACGGCGGTGGTCTTGATCTCGTCGATGACCGTCACCCCTGCCTCGTCGGAAAAGATGCCGTCAGCCCGCCCCTCGATGGTGAAGGTGATGCCCGACACTTCCCGCTCACCGGAGAGGAAAACTTCGGCGGCATAGCTCTCGCCCGCCGCCTTTTGCAGCCTGCGGTGGATGCGCGCGCCCTCGTTGGCGCGGTCAAAGCCGGTGAAGCGGCTGTCGATGCTGCCGGTGCGGAGCAGAAATTCCACCAGCTGACGGACAGGCAGACGAAACGCGGGCATAGGGGTCACTTCCTTTTATTTATTATTAAACTACCCCAGCCCCAGCATCTCGGCGCACTGGACGGCGGCTGCGTCCACCCGGTCGAAGTCTACGGCGGCGCGGTAGTAGGTCTCAAGCTCATCATGACAGGCCTTGGCCTGCGCCATCAGGTCGGCAGCCTGCTCAAGAAGCTCGGCGGCGGCCCGCTCGTTGAAGCGGAGACGGGCGCGGTAGCCCGCCAGATTCTCCCGGTCCACGAAGCGGGTGCACCGGACGGCCTGCACACCGGGCAGCTGGACGGGATGCCACCGGTTGTCGGTGAGGAAAGCCAGCCGGAGGGCCGGGATGAAGAGATGGTCGATCTTGTCTTCGGGGTGCATGGCGCAGGGGCAGGTGATGATGTGGTAGCCCCGGGCCAGCGCCTCGGCCCGGATAAGCTCCAGCAGCAGCCGGGAGACGGCCCCGCACTCGTCGTGGAAGACCACATACCGGTCGGCCAGCGCCTGCACCGTCCCCCGGTAGAACACCGGGCCTTTGGGGGTGATGGCCGACAGCAGCCGCAGCTCCTCACCGGCCTCGGCTCCGTCGGGCAGGCGGGGGAGGAGCCGGGCACAGAGCCGCTTGACGTACCGACGCACCTTTTCGAAGTTGGCGCTGCAGGCCTCGGCCCGGCGGCTGTCCAGCAGCAGGCTTCCTGCCGAGGCGATATACCGTGCGGCCCGGCTGCGGAGGGCGGCATTCTGGGCAAAGAGGTGCTTTACCTCATCGGCGTGGGCGCGGAGGGCGTCGGCGTCCAGCGTGTGGTACAGGCTCACCACCTGCTCTTCTGCGCCCGGGGCGTCCGGCTCCAGAACGTGGGGCGCGGTGGCGTCCACGATAGCAGCGCGCTTGTCAAGGAAGATGACGCCGTCCAGACTGTCGGGGTCGCTGGCGCAGTGGATGCGCTGGATGGGTTCTCCCTTCTGCTCGGCCTTGAGGGCCAGCCGCTTCATCAGAGTCGATTTGCCGCAGCCCGGCCCGCTTTTGATGAGATACATCTGCATCCCCGGTTCCCGCCGCAGAGGCTCAAAATATCCTTTGAACCCGGCGGGGGTGGTGGTCCCTAAGAAGAAATCGATCGAATCGCTGCGTACAGCACTCATATCTTAACACCTCACTTTTGTCTTAGGGTATGCAAAAGGGGAGGAAAAAGTGAGGGAGAGGCTTAATCAGTAGGTATGCACACACACCTCGCCGATCTTATCCCGCAGCGCCACGAAGTCGCCGAAGGCCTCGGGCTTGTTCTGGGGCTGGCGGAGAAGGGCGGCGGGATGGAAGGTGCCCATGAAAAGGACGCCGTTTTTCTCGATGAAGGTGCCGTGCTCCTTCGTCACCGAGAAGTCGGGGCGGATCATCCGCTGGGCAGCGATGCGGCCCAGACAGACCACGATCTTGGGCCGCAGCAGGCGGAACTGCTCCCGCAGCCACGGCATACAGGCCTCGCTCTCGGCGGGCAGAGGGTCGCGGTTCTGGGGCGGGCGGCATTTGACGATGTTGGCGATGTAGCAGTTGGAGGCGCGGTCGAGGTCGATGGCAAAGAGGTATTTGTCCAGCAGCTGGCCGCTGCGGCCCACGAAGGGCAGGCCCTGCTCGTCCTCGCTCTGGCCGGGGCCTTCGCCTACGAACAAGACCTCGGCGTTCTCCACACCCTGCCCGAACACGACGCTGCGGCGGGTGGTGTGCAGCGGGCAGCGCTGGCAGGCGAGGCAGTCGGTTTTCAATGTTTCCCAATCCATAAGCGCAGTATTCTCCTATTAATTAAATGACATTTTCTTAACAAATTATCGCCGGATTTCTTCTTTAAAATATACCACAAAATTCAAGATTTGTCTTGAAGTTTTCTGACTCTGTGCTAGAATAAAAAGGAAGGGCACACCTGTGGTGCCCGGGAATAATTGCAAAGTAATTTCGGAGGTAATCAATAATGGCTGATATGTTTGCACCCCTGGTAGCCCAGCTGAAGGCAAACCCCAAGACGATCGTTTTCACTGAGGGCAATGACCCCCGCATCCTGGAGGCCGCAAGCAAGCTGCTGGCTGAGGGCGTGCTGAAGGTCGTCATGGTCGGCAACGAGGCAGAGTGCAAGGCTGCTGCCGCTGCGGGCAACTTTGATATTTCCGCTGCTGAGATCATCGACCCGGAGAACTACGCCGGTTTCGATGAGATGGTCAATACGATGGTCGAGCTGCGCAAGGGCAAGCAGAGCGCAGAGGAGTGCGCAGCCCTGCTGAAGAAGTCCAACTACTTCGGCACCATGCTGGTCAAGATGGGCAAGGCAGACTGCCTGCTGGGCGGCGCCACCTACTCTACCGCCGATACCATCCGTCCCGCTCTGCAGCTGGTCAAGACCAAGAAGGGCGCTCATCTGGTCAGCTCCTGCTTCATTCTGGACCGTGACTGCGGCGAAGAGGGCCTGAAGCGCATCGCCATGGGCGACTGCGCCGTCAACATCGACTACACCGATACCGTCGATAAGGCGACCGGCGAGGTCAAGGTCACTGCTGCCGCCAAGCTGGCTGAGGTCGCTGTTGAGACCGCTAAGACCGCAAAACTGTTCGGCATCGACCCGAAGGTCGCTGTCCTGAGCTTCTCCACCAAGGGCTCCGGCAAGGGCGGCACCGTCGCTCTGAGCCACGACGCTGTCATCAAGGCTCAGGAGATGGATCCCGAGCTGGCTGTGGACGGCGAGCTGCAGTTCGACGCAGCCGTTGCTCCCGAGGTCGCACAGGTCAAGTGCAAGGGCAGCAAGGTCGCTGGTCAGGCCAACACCTTCATCTTCCCCTGCATCGAGGCCGGCAACATCGGCTATAAGATCGCACAGCGTCTGGGCGGCTACGCTGCCTACGGCCCCATCCTGCAGGGCCTGAACGCTCCCATCAATGACCTGTCCCGTGGCTGCAACGCCGACGAGGTCTACAAGATGAGCCTCATCACCGCCTGCCAGTCCTGAGCTGACACCCGGTTGAACTGAAAAGCTGAAAAGAGCCGCTGCCGCATTTTGCGGGCAGCGGCTCTTTTGGCTATACATCGACTGCGGTTTATGGTATGATAAACATAAGAAGCCCCGGCAGAGAAGGAGAACATTCGAACGTGAAAATAAAAGCTTTTTCCTTTGTCCACAGTTTCTTACGGAAATTCAAGTCAACAGAAACAGTTACACCATGACGTTTTGCAGCTTCACAAGCCAGTTTGGTCAGTTCGGCAGCCTTGTCAGAAATAGCCGGAGTGATACCCGACCAGTGGAACCAGTCCGCACCTTCCATGATAGCGTCAAAGTCGAAATCGCAAGGATCGGCTTCAGCAATAGCAGAATGAGCGCGGTCATAGATAACCTTGCTAGGACGCATAGAAGCACCTGTTTCAAGATAGTAGATACCTACACGATCGCCGCCACGAGCAATAAAGTCTGTCTTCACACCATACTTACGCAATGCGTTAACAGCAGACTGTCCAATTTCGTGTTTCGGCAATTTAGTTACGAAATAGGCGTCATGTCCGTAGTTGGCACAGCTTACAGCAACGTTCGCTTCTCCACCACCATATACTACATCAAAAGAATCAGATTGAACAAAACGAGTATTACCCGGAGTTGATAATCTAAGCATGATTTCGCCTAATGTAACGACTT
>OLNJ01001804.1_pt1 | contig 9949 bp, 9 predicted proteins | sample 1672191 | NCBI WGS metagenome assembly OLNJ01 (sample SAMEA3136657, study PRJEB25190) | human gut metagenome | biome: human gut; feature: human-associated habitat; material: faeces | place: Austria | collected 2013 | reverse complement strand
AAGAACTCCTGAATACTTATCACACATAAGCATTGCCTTATCGAGCGCTATTTCTGCATTTAATATATCGCCTTGATTAAAACATACCTCAGCCTCCATGATATAATCTGCTCCTTTGCCGTGATTATCGGTGATTTTATAATAATAAGGCATTGCATTTTTCATTATTCGTAGCTGTTCTTGTAATTTGCCCTTATCTCTATAATACATATATAAAATTGATGGTGAACCGAAAGTCCATGTGGATTTATTTGTCATAATCGTAGATGGCTTATACATCAATTCATAAGCCTCCTTGTGAAGATTCGACATTTCTTCTATATTGTTATATTTTGTGAAACTAAGTATAAGTTTCATCTCTCCAAGTAGTTGATTTTTTTCTTTATGATCTATATTTTTATCTTTCGCTATATTTTCATAAAATTGTCCACAAACTTTTCCAAACAAGTCCATCTCATTGTAAGTAAACAACCTTCTCGCATATACCAATAATGCCAGATGATTTTTCTGTTTAAATTCATTTGGACAATTTTCCATACATCTTATAAATGTATCCTTTATTTCTCCTGTAATGCTGTTTCCCTTGTCTTGTACCAAAGTATTTAAAAAGCTTTCATAATCCCTAGCTTTATAAAAATAACCCATACTTAAAACATATTTTCTTTTTTTATAAAACCAAAGTCCGCCTTTTTTATATACTTCCTTTTTATAATCATCGTCTTTTTCTTTTAATTTCTCCAACAGACATGTTCTAAAAATTGCATGAAATAAATATACTTTGTTCTTCTTGTCATACTTGACAAATGCATTAACTTGTGTCAATTCCTTTATCAATAAATCAACATTTTCATCCCCAGTAACAAATTTTACTTGCTCCAACGTAAACTGATCAAATACACATAATCTAAGTAAAAAATCTTTAAACTTATCTTCAAATGGATCATACACTAGTTTTTCTACAAGTTCATATATATCTTCACTTATCTCAATCGTATTGTATTCGATATAATTTAGCATAATCAAATATATCGCACTTATCCAACCTTCGCTCTTTTTATAAACATCATCTATATTTAAAGTATTTAAATTTATGCCACAGAGTTTGTAATATTTTTTTATATCATCCTTTTCAAATTCCAAGCAATTTTTCGTAATATAATTCACCAATTTTTTTAATTGAAGTTCTTCAATCTCAATATCTGGCTTATTTCTCGTAATTATAATAAGATGGATTTTGTTATCCATACTTTTTACCAAATTATATATTAACTCATCTAAATTTTTATTATCTATTAAATGATAATCATCTAATATTATTGCTATTTCCTCTTTTATATAAATAGAATTTATAAGCTCAATACATTCTTCAAGTTTTATACTATCTTTTGGTAAGCCTATGTTTTCCAAGCGACTGCCAACATTTGAATCTATCTTGCTTATTATTCTACAAAAACCTTGCCAAAATGCTATATCCGAATCAGTGTAGATATTCTGCCAATAGTAATTCGTATGGAATTTGTTCAGATATATTTTTATCGCTGTTGTCTTACCATATCCCATCGGTGCCTCAACCACAGTAAGTGGATGTGAATTTATTTTATCTATTTTCTCTGTAAGCTTTTCATTCACATAAACTTCATTCGTATTATATTGCTTTATATATTCCATATCCCCTTTTCTAAACTCCCTTCTAGATTTATATTATTATTTATATATAATCTCAGTTTTGTTTATTTTTAAGTCCTATATGTTAATTATATATTATTCATTCGTACGATTAGCATTCTCTTTTAAAATTTCCCACAAAAAAATAGGAGCATTTGCTCCTATTTTAACATTATAAAAAATAAATCTTTATTTTAAACACGCTCTAATTTTGATATCCACAATATGGACAAGTTCCATCATCATTTATAGTGGCACTTCCACAATTTGCGCATTCAGAACTATGGTTAGCTCCATCTTCATTAGCTGATTTTCCATAACCACAGTTTTCGCAATATCCATCAGGATGGAATGTCATTTTTTTGCAGTTTGGACATTTTGTATAATCTCCGTAGTCCCCACTTTGATATTCTTCTTCGTTATTTTTATTCGTATTTTTGTTATTATTGTTGTTTTTATTTGTATTTGTACTCTTTTGATTATTCCCATTTGACTTAGTATTTTTATTACTATTTGATTTATCTGTATTAGATTTATCTGTATTATCTGTTGACTTTATTTCTATGCTGTATTTGTCACTTCCCTCTATGTCATTTAAAATATCACATACATATTTAGCTATTTTTTCTAAATCATAATCTTCTGTAGCATCTTTTAAATTTTGCATATCTGACCCATATTCTTTATTTTCCAACATAGCATCGTTTATGTCTTTTCCGTAATTAACTAGCTTATCTTTACAATCTTTAGTTCCCCCGTTTGAATCCTTAAGTACTATATACATATCTTTTAATAAAGTTGATATTTCTGAAGCTGTTGCAGCTGTATCTTTTTGCTGCTCTTGTTGTTCTTGAGTACTATCATCCTTGCTATTTGATGAACAGCCCACTACACCAAATGATAATACTAATGATAATATAATAACAGTTAATTTCTTCACCTAAAATCCCCCTTCTTGATAAGTCTAAATAAAATATTTTATCTAGTTAATTATAGTATAGTTTAAATTTTAGATGATAACTTGATTTTGGAGACTTTTCACCCGGGTGATTTTTCTAAAATAAAAACCACTGACAAATTTAACTTTATCAATGGCTTTCATTTTAATATTTTATTATTGTAATTTATTTATAACATCTCCTATATCATCATCAATACATATAGACTGTTCTTTTATTTCATCTGGAGCGATTGCTTCTCCATAATTAATGCATACATAAGTTGCTTTAGGATTGTTCATCGTCATTTTCCAGAATGGGTACTTAATCCAAACTGGTGTATTTGCTCCTACCCCAATCTCTAAATATACTACTTTTGAGTTTTTATGTTTATTTATAAAATTATCGTATCTATTTTTCGCCTTGTACCATCCCTCATCTTGCACAAATGTGTTGTCACATCTAAGGTTCATAGTCATCGGCTTTTGACAAACTGGACAATAAGGAACTAAGTCACTTGGAATCTTCAAGTCTTTTTGCTTTTTGACCATCGCTTTTACTTGTTCTTCGTTGTCGTAAGTTTTTTGGTGACATGGCTCGCTACATTGCCATAATCCATAATCCCCTTGCATATAAAACAGTCTTTCTTTGTCAAACCCACTTCTTTGGAAACAATGATCCACATTAGTTGTTATAACAAAGTAGTCCTTGTTTTTTACTAAGTTCAACAAATGTTCATAAACAGGCTTTGGCACATCTATATATCTATTGTAGTAAATATGTCTGCTCCACCATGCCCAATATTCCTCAAGTGTTTCGTATGGATAAAATCCCCCACTATACATGTCTGGAATGTTATATTTCTCAATAAAATCTGAAAAATATTTTTCAAATCGCTCACCACCATAAGTAAGCCCTGCTGATGTCGACAAACCAGACCCAGCCCCAATCACAACTGCATCCGCCTTATCTAATACTTTTCTTAATTTTTTTATATTATTTGAGTAACTTTCTGTATATTTCTTTGTCCATATCTTTGAAAACATTGAAAATCACCTTCTTTAAACTAGTTTCTTTTTTCATAAATTCTTCAACAGTTTTGACTGCGATTTGTGCCGCTTTGTCATTAGGAAAATGAAATTCCCCTGTTGAAATACAACAAAATGCTATGCTATCCAAGTTGTTTTTGGCTGCTAGTTCCAAACAAGATTTGTAGCAACTTTCAAGCAAGTCACAATCCTCACTTGTAAGTTTGCCATTTATTATTGGACCGACTGTGTGGATTATATATTTGCATGGCAAGTTGTATGAGTTGGTGATTTTTGCTTGACCAGTTGGCTCACTATATCCTTGTTTTGTCATAATTTCATCACATTCTAGTCTAAGCTGAACACCTGCAAACGAATGGATACAGTTGTCAATACATCTATGGTTTGGAACATAACATCCTGTCATTCCACTATTTGCAGCATTTACAATCACATCACAACGAAGAGTTGTGATATCTCCCTGCCAAAGATAAATCCCATCTTTTATAGGTTTTAAATCATCTATATCAACAATACCTTTTCTTTTGATTTCCTCTTTAAGATATTCATCTTGCACTTTTATAAATTCATCGTCTACATTTTTTGCAATACGCACATTCATCAATGCACGCAACAACTCTCTTTGTTCTTCAAAATCTTGAGGTATTTCCATATCCTCATATCTTTTATTCTCTTTTAATAATTCCTGTATTAAAAATATTCTTCTTTCGTTTTGATTCATTCAAATCAACCCCTTTTCTAATACATTTTATATTGTAATAATAATTGTTACATCAAAGTTTTTTAAAAAATTTGAGACCTAGGATTCATTTTCCCAAAGCCTCAAATTATTATTTTCCAATATATTTTTCTGTGTCTTTTTTTACGTCTTCTAAAGTTATCGATGCTAGTTCTCTCTCCATTGCATCTTGTACTTTTTTTAATTTATCATCCAATATAAAATGAATGTTGAGACCAACAGGACATTTTGTATTTGGATTTTCGTGGAAATGGAACAATTCTCCGTTATCCACACACTCTACAGCCTTGTATATATCTAAAAATGTGATTTCGTTTAGTGGTTTTGATATCGATGCACCACCTGTTCCTCTGACAACTTCAACAAGACCTGCTGCTTTTAATTGACCTAATATTTTACGAACTATAACAGGGTTTACATTTGTACTCCCAGCCAAAAAGTCGCTTGTTATCTTATACTTATCTTTGAATGTATCGATGCAGGCAAATATATGAACTGCAAGTGTAAATCTGCTAGAAATCTGCATACAAAACACCTCTCTTTCGCCTTTTATTATATAAAATAGCTATTTAGCTGTCAACGATTACACCTGTGGATAAGTATTACTGTCTTTTCTCAATGCACTGCTTTGGACAAATTTCTGCACAATTGCCGCAATGTAGACAATTGCTTTGATTTATTACAACAGGCTTAGAAGATATATCAATACATTTTTGTGGACAGACAGAATAACATAACTTGCATCCTATACAGTCTTCTCCAACAAAATAACCAGTTTGATGAACTTCCTTTTCTCCAATAACAATACTCTCTCTAACAATATGAGAAGAATCGCTAATATCAAAATATTCACCCTCTGCTTCGTATAGACAAAATACTTGTAATGCACTTCTTGTATCATCTGGATATATTTTTTGCATATATTTGTTTTTTTCAAAAATTTCATCTAGCTTTTCATAGCCTATATTTTTGATTTTACCTCTAAGAGAAATTGCCATCTTATCTTTTATTGCAGAAATAGCTATATATTGTTGCTCCATTAATTGTTCATAAAAAACTTTTCCCTTAGCAGTTAAAAAATATACACCTTTTTCGTCATACAACATCATGTCTATTACACGAGTTTGTGGATGTCCGTCTGCTCCAATTGTTGCAACTGTAGTTGAATGAATATCTTCAACAAGTATTTTTAAATATTTTTGCATATTAGCCCTCCTCTTTTTTAATATTTTTTATGCCCAACATTATTTTTTGTATTTAATAAATAATATTGGGCAAATTTTTTATATTTTAATTTATCTAGAATTGATAAGGTGGATTACCAGAAAAATCAGCTATCACACCGTGTGGATTTTCTAAATAGAATACTTCAAATATTGGGTTATCAGCAGTTTGATATTGACCTTTTACTATTGGATTATTCATGCAACCTTCTTTAACTTCCATATTATTTTCAAATACTGCTTTTCCTGCTAGACGAATCCATGCGTATTCTGGTGAAGAAACAGAAATTTCTATTTCAGGATTTTCCATCATATCTTTATAAACATCTTTTTGATTATTTGTGCAGAACCATAATTTCCCCTCTTGTTCAAAACAAAACATAAATGGACGACATTTTGCCTTTCCATCACGACCAACAGTCGCTAAATATTGAACTGGATTTGCTTGTAAAAATTCTACTACTTTTTTCATAATTCGATACCTCCATATTATTTTATATAAACTATACACCATTGCCGTTTGTGGTTATAACTTAAAGCAATGAACAATTTAGTTGTAACCTTCTTGATTACAACTAAATTGTATTATTTTTAAGTTGTAATGTCAATAGTTACAACAAAAGTTTTTCAAAAAAAATTTAGGACCTTAGATTTTATATCCAAAGTCCCAAATTTTTTAGATGTACTCTTTAAGTTTATAATTTTCTAAATATATTGTTTCGATTTATCTGTATCTACACTCTCAAAACCTTCTTCTTCATCATTTTCAACAAGTTCTTTTTCATCGTCTTTCTTAGAGTAAGCCAAAATCACAGTTGTAATAATTATACAAGCAGTTCCAATAAAATCCCATATTCCAAAAGGATTTTTAAGCCATATAACTGATAAGAATGCCGCTGATAATGGTTCAAAGGCGCCTAATATACTTGTTTCAGTTGCTTGAATATAGTTCAAACTTCCTAAATAACAACAATATGCAAATAACGTACCAAATATAACCACAAATCCAACTGCTGAAACTGTTTCTACTGACCAAGTTCCAGTAAATTGCCATGGTGGATTTATAAAGCTGAATGCTATTCCACCGATTATCATACCCCATCCAATCACAGTAATTGCTGAATATTTTTTTAGCAAATTAGCCGGTTGTAATGTATAAAGTGCACCTGCTGCAGCTGAACACAATCCACCAAGTAATGTTTCTTTTGATATAGATAAACTATTTATATTTCCTTTTGTAATTATAAAAAATGTGCCGACTATAGCTAATGATATTGCAAGTAATTGGCTCTTTTTAGGCAACTTCTTGCTACAAAATGCAACATAACATGTAATAATTACAGGTGACAAATATTGAAGTATAGTCGCTGTTGCAGCATTTCCATATCTAATTGCTACGAAATAAGTATATTGAGAACCCAATATACCCAAAACACCAAAAGATATTAGAGTTAGCACATCTTTTTTATTTTTTAAAATTTCCTTAACACCTTTATCACCCTTCAATAAACCATAACTTAAAAGTAAAATACCTGATAATAATACTCTAACAACTACAAGCCACTCTGGAGTGAAATTATATTTAAATAAAAATTCTGCAATAGTTCCAGAAACTCCCCAAAATGTAGTTCCCAAAATAGCTAACATAATACCTTTAAAACGCAATTTATCCATTTTTATCTCCTTTTTTCTCATAAAATTTTAATTTTACTATATAATTATTATTAATATAAGTTTTAAATATATTGATTTACTAAATATAATACATCTTAATTTTATTAGTATTTTCAACATATAACAATTAATATATTGACCAAAATTGAAACTATATTAGCCAAATTAAAAGGAGGTGGCCAAATGCAATTATTTAGAATAGAAGTTGATGATGATAATAGAGAAATAGTTAAATACAAAAGCGGCGATTTTCCATTTCTTATATATACAGATGAATTTCGTCTGTTTGATGAAGGTTACATAAGGTGGCACTGGCACAAAGATCTTCAGATTTCATATGTATTGAATGACGATATATGTTTTCAAGTTGGTGGTAAAGAAATAGTTCTAGTTCCTGGGGAAGGTATTATTTTTAACTCCAATGTACTTCACCAAATCAAGCCTGTTAACTACAATTGTAAAATGATTTCTATTATGTTTGATCAAAGTCTTATCACAGGAAGTGAACACTCACTTATAAGAAAAAAATATGTGGACGCTGTTATAAATACAAATAACTTGGATTTTGTAGTTTTAAAAAGAGATATAGATTGGCAAAATGAAATTTTAAAATATATTGAACAAACTAATTCTGCTTATAACTCTCCAGACTATGGTTATGAACTTGAAATAGTAAATAATATAAATTGGATTTGGCTTAAACTTATACGAAATTTAAAAGATAAAATACAAAGCCCTCCAAAGAAAGTCTCGCCTGATGATGAAAGGGTCAAAACTGCCATCAACTACATCAAAGTCAACTATACCCACGAAATCTCTCTCGACGATATCGCTAAATCATGTAATATAAGTAAAAGTGAATGTTGCAGAAGTTTTAAACGAGTTTTAAAAATGACCCCATTTGAATATTTAATGGAATATAGAGTCTTAAAAGCAACTGAATATCTATATAATACAGATGAATCAATCTCTAATATTTGTATGAATGTTGGATTTAATGGTATAAGTTATTTTGGAAAAACATTTAAAAAGTTTATGAATTGCACACCTTCTGAATATAGAAATTATATTAAAAATAATAAAAATGTTCCTTCAAATAAATAAATTGCTTAAAGTATATACAATAAATAAAGGGTTGTTTTAAATATATAAAACAACCCTTGTTTATTTTCCAAATTATTTTGTTAAACTGCACTCTTTTTCTATCTCTTGATCCATAATATCTTTTACTGATGGATATCTAATATTTAAAATACCCTTTTGTAATTCATCTTTATGAGTTGTATAAGCATTAATTAATAATCTATTGATATCTTTATACATCTTATCTCTTGTACTATTTCCGAAAAATGCACAGATTACTTCTCTACCTTCATTATCTTTAGCTGTTGTTGTAAGTGCAAATCCAGCTTTATCAGTAGTACCTGTTTTTGAACCTATTACTGTAAATAAATTGTCAGCATATTTACGTTTTCTAAGGAAACCATTAGTTGAACCCAATGTTATTGATTTTCCATTATAAAAATTATCTACTGTATAAAAACTATGTCTAACTATTTTTCTTATTTCGTAATTTGCCATAGCATATTGTGTCAATTTCGCTATATCATGTGCAGTTGAATGTATTTTTGCATTACTGTGCCAATCCATCCCCACTGGATTATCAAAATATGAATCTGTCATTCCGATTTGTTTTGCTTTTTCATTCATCATAGTAGCAAATGCTTCACTTGAACCCGCTACTTCTTCGGCTATAACTTCTGCTGCATCACCTGCTGAAACAATCAAAAGCATATATAAAAGTTGTTCCATTGTATATGTAGAGCCAGCTCTTAATCCTACAATTGATGATTCTACATCAACTTTGTTTAAAGCTGCTTGTTTTACTTCTATTTCTCTATCTAAGTTGCAGTTTTCTATTGCAACTACTGCTGTTAATAATTTAGTTGTACTTGCAGGATAGATTTTTTTATCCGCATCTTGAGACATAATTATTTCCCCTGAATTTGCATCCATAACAACATAAGCATGTGCAGATACTCCCATACTTATTGGAGAGTCATTGGTTTGAGATTTACTAACTTGAGCTGATTCAACTTTATTAACAAATCCACTAGTAGATATTGTGAGTATCATTATCAAAAATAAAGCTGTTATTTTTTTTATTCCCTTCATTTCACACCCCATATTTTTACATATTATTAATTTATTATAGAATTAATTTATTATATTAGTCAACAAGATATGTGTAACAAATTAGTATCAATAATTTAACTATATATATAAAGAAATCTTTATTCTAAAGATATTTAAAAAATATAGGTTGCTAAAAAAGAGATGTCTTTTAATACAACATCTCTTTTTTATTCTATTTAAATTTTAATTAAATACTCTATAATTTTATATTCTTATTTTAAAATTCTACTTCTTATAATTTCTTCTATATTTTTTAATTTAATAAATTTACAACTTGTACATCATTATAAGGGAATATCTTCATTTCACTTCCATCTAAGTCTTCTTTATGCATATCAAGCATATTTATTTGATTATTATTGTAAGATTTATAATAATAAAGTCCTTTTTCTAGGTTCATACAAGAACTATATTGAGTTATTTCATCTTTTCCGTCTTTAGTTATTACTGAACCTTTTACCATTG
>OLNJ01001778.1_pt1 | contig 10072 bp, 10 predicted proteins | sample 1672191 | NCBI WGS metagenome assembly OLNJ01 (sample SAMEA3136657, study PRJEB25190) | human gut metagenome | biome: human gut; feature: human-associated habitat; material: faeces | place: Austria | collected 2013 | reverse complement strand
CTTCCTCCCGGAAAAAGGACGCAACATTCTGCTTTGCGGTTTTCAGCTTGAGCAGTTCTTCTTTGGTTTCCTTGTACTGCTCGTAGAACTTTGCCTTTTCGGATGCCAGCTGCGCGTACTCGGCTTCCAGCTTTTTCGGGCTGGGCAGCTTGGTGAGGTCGTTTGCCTTGAAATAGGCTGCTGCCGCCCGGTACGCTGTCAACTCTGCACGGTGCTGCTCCTCAAAGGCCGCGGGTCGATTAGCGGCCTTTAACTGCTGTACGATACCCTTGGCGCTGGTATAGGCTGCGACATGATAGCGCAGCTCTTTGTTGGTTTTCATGGGGCCTTCGAGGTCTTTCACCACCGCCAGCGAATCGTGATACTTGGCTTCCAGTTCGGCGATGCGATGGTTCAGGGCGTCCTCATCGGTCAAGCCCTTTTCTTGCAGAAGCAGCAGGGTCTGCGCCATGGCTTTGAGATTGAACTTTTTCGCCCAACGCTCATAGCCTGCGCCCTTACCCTCGGCCAGCTTTGCCTGAATGTCGATCAGCTTTCCAATCTTGTCGGGTTTCAGTGTAACCGTGCGCTTGCGCTCGGCGTTTGCCTGCAATGCGGTAAGCACTGCTTCCTTGTCGAACTTGTCACCGAGATGTTTCGCTCGGATGAACTTCGTTCTGCCGGAAGGTAGATAACTAAATTGTCCACGACTTTCCTTGACGGTGATGCCGTACTGCTTGAGCTGTTTTTTCTATTTACAGCTACAATGATAGCCATTGAGGGATTGTGATTGGTCAGGGCTGAAAAGGGCTTTCATAATTTGCTGCAGCGCATCATGTCCTCGACGCTCCCAGCGTCCTCAAAGGACGATTTGATGGGTGTGTAGGGATAAGCTGTAAAAAGAAGCATGGACGCCCCCCCGAAAAGGAGAACGTCCATGCTTCTTGATGTATCCAAATGGAGGAGATTGCGAAATCAGTGATTGTCCGGGCAGACGATTTCCAGCATCTGATCGAAAACCTCTTCCATCTGCCGCACCAGTGTGAACTGGGTGCGGGCGCGGTCGAGGTTGTGATTCGGGCGAGCAATATGGAAATAATGGTCGCCCTCCAGATAGTCAGTCAGAAAACGGATGCCGCATTCCAGTGTCATGAGCCTTGCACCCCATGCAAGACTCTTTTTTTCTGCCATGCTCATGGATGCCCCGGCAGTGGAGAGATACCCTTTGGCGAACACTTCGTACAGATGCAGGTCAAAATGGACTTTGCTCTGGTCAGGTTCGTCCTCAGCGCAGTCGTTGGCACCGGTGCGGATGGAATCGCCGAAGTCGTAGGCCGAAAGTCCCGGCATCACGGTGTCGAGGTCAATGACACAGATGCCTTTTCCGGTAGCGGCATCGATGAGGACATTGTTGATCTTGGTGTCATTGTGGGTGACGCGCAGAGGAATTTCGCCAGTTGCCAGCTGATCCAGCAGGACATGGCAGTCTTTCTCCCGCGCATGGATAAATTCGATTTCCGGCGCAATGTTCTTTGCGCGGCCCAGTGCATCGGCGGCGAGGGCTTTTTCAAAATTGGCATAGCGGTTGGGCGTGTCGTGGAAACGGGCAATGGTCTCGTGGAGGTGGAGGCCGGGTAATCCGCCAGCTGGTTCTGGAACTTGCCCAGCGTCTCGGCCACGGTGCGGAAGTCGGCTTCGCTGCCGACCTGCTGCAAACAGATGGTATCTTCTACAAAGTCGTAGGCACGCCATGCGCTGCCGTCTGCATCCAGATAGCAAGTCGACCCCGACAAAGTTGGGATGACATTCAGCGTTTCCCGTGCTGGGTCGCCGCCCTCGGCAAGAATTTTCGCCCGCAGATGCCGGGTCACGCCGCAGACATTCTCCATCAGGCCCACCGGGTTAGTAAAGGTATCTGTGTTGATGCGCTGCAAAATAAAGCGTTTGGAATAATCTTCCCGCCAGGCCACAAAGGTGTCGTTGATATGCCCCTCACCGTAGTGGTTGGCATCGCAGACCACGGGCCCGCCAAAATCAAAAGCATTTGCAGCAGACTGGAGCAGAGAAAGGGTAACGGATTTCATCATAAATTCCTCATTTTCATTATACTTCATGCCGTTTTGACGGGGCAGGACGTTGTCCCTGCCGCACCTGACGGCGGTATTCATTGGGGGTCAAGCCTTCCGCCTTGCGGAAGCATTGCGAAAAATAGCTGGGAGAGGAAAAACCCATCAACTCGCTGATCTGCGCCAGACTGTAACCGGTGTTGCCCAGCATATATTTGCTTTCCTCAATGCGGCGGCGATTCAGATAGGTGATGGGAGAGATGCCATACTCTTTTTGGAAGGTATGGGCCAGATAGTATTTGTTGATGTGGGCGATTTCGGCAAGGGTATCCAGCGAGATATCTTCCCGGTAGTTGCTGTCCAGATACCGCTTGATCTCCACACACTCCCGGCTGTCGGAGCGGGGCGTTTCCTCTACCTGCAAAGAAAGCGTGGTACACCGCACCAGCCAGATGAGCAACACTTCCAGCAGATCCTGACAGACCGTTTCGCAGCCGTCCAGACTGCGGTCTGCTTCGGCCAGCAGCATATGGAGCAGCGTCACCATCCGCTCCCGATTTTCCCGGCAGTTGAATATGGCGTAGGAAGAATCTGATTTTCCAAATAAGATCTCGATGCCAGCAACGCCCAATACAATGTATTCCAGCGGTGCAGCATTCAGGCTCAACTCGGTATGCTCTACCTGCGGATTGACGATAATCATATCATCCGGTTTGACCGGATAAAGCTGACCGCTTAGATAAAACTGACCTTCTCCGCTCAGACAGTAGAACAGCTCTGTGCAGGAATGGGTGTGGGCAGTACTGTTCCAATCGCCGCCAAATTTGCTTTTGCTGATGTACAGCAGCCGGAAGGATTCCCGTGGAGCGGGAGCATGGCGGATATCAAATCGCTCGGTACTCATAAATGGCTCCTTTTGAGGCAAAACGCAAAAACTATAAAAATAAAAGCAAGATACTAAAAATGCAAGCCTAAAAACGATGCGTTTTTTCGTGCGTTTTTTCTCATTATAGAGGCAATGAAGAAAAAATGCAAGCCCTGATTTTTGGACGGGTTCAATACTTTTGCCTTCGATATAGTGCAAAAAATATGTCAAACTGGTTACAGGCGGGGAAAATGTACCAAAACTACAGTACAAATTTTATTGCTTTTGCTGAAAGAATTTTTCGAAAAGCAATATTTCTAAAAAACTAAACAACAAAGACCTTGTTGCGAACCGTAAAAACCTCTATATTGGAACCAGAAAAACCACAGCCCTCTCGGACGAAGCCTGTTTGCCCCGGCTGTGTTTTGAACGGAACTTTATGATGGAGGATACACTATGAAACGCATTTCTCGTCGCAATTTTCTGAAAGTGGCTGGCGTGGGTGCCGCTGCACTGGGCCTGGCCGCCTGCGGCGGTTCTTCCAGCTCTACCGCATCCAGCGCGGCATCTTCTGCCGCTACTTCTTCCGCAGTGGCTGCGGACGTCACCATCAAGGTCGCTGCCATCGAGACCGGCTATGGCGCTGAGATGTGGAAGAAGGTCACCGAGGCATTTACCGCTCAGACCGGCATCAAGGTGGAGCTGACCACCGACAAGAAGCTGGAGGACGTCATCGGCCCCTCCATGCAGGGCGGCGATTACCCCGATGTGATCCATCTGGCCACCGGCCGTGAGGCTGCCCTGACCGAGCAGTTCATCAAGGGCAACCTGATCGCGGACATCACCGATGTTCTGAGCATGACCGTGCCCGGCGAGAGCAAGAAGGTGAGCGAGAAGATCGCCGGCGGCTTTACCGACACCTCCCTGACCAACCCCTACGGCGACGGCAAAACCTATCTGGCTCCCATGTTCTACAGCCCCTGCGGCCTGTTCTACAACGCCGGTTTCCTGAAGGAAAAGGGCTGGGACGTGCCCAAGACCTGGGACGAGATGTGGGCACTGGGCGACAAGGCTGCCGCTGAGGGCACCTACCTGTTCACCTACCCCACCACCGGCTACTTCGACGCCTTCTTCTATGCGCTGATGTACGCTGCCGGCGGCCCGGAGTTCTTCAACAAGGCCACCCACTACACCGAGGGCATCTGGGACACCCCCGAGGCAAAGACCTGCTTTGATATCGTGGCAAAGCTGGCTTCCTACACCAACCCCATCACCCCCGCACAGGCCAACGATCAGGACTTTACCCAGAACCAGCAGCTGGTGCTGGACAACAAGGCCCTGTTTATGCCCAACGGCACCTGGATCGTGGGCGAGATGGCCGAAGCACCCCGTGCAGACGGCTTTGAGTGGGGCATGACCGCTCTGCCCGCTGTCAAGGCCGGCGGCGACAGCTACAGCTACACCTGGTTCGAGCAGGCATGGATCCCGGCGGGTGCTGAGCATCTGGATGCAGCCAAGCAGTTCGTGGCGTACCTGTACAGCGACGAAGCCTGCAAGCTGTTCGCCGAGAGCGGCGCTATCCAGCCTGTGCTGGGCATTGCCGATGATCTGGACGGCGACAACAAGATGTTCTACTCCATCTATGATAACGGCGCAAAGGCAGCTATGGGCAACTTTGCAGCCTTCAGCGCCATCCCCGGCGTGGAAGTCCGCACCGTGTTCTTCGACCCCGTCAACTCTCTGGTGTCCGGCAGCATGACCGAGCAGCAGTGGATCGACGGCATCAAGTCCGCCAGCGACCAGATGCGCGCCAACATCATCGAGTAATTAAGCCCTGCCCAGCGGGGGCGGTTTTTACCGCCTCCGCTTTTTTGGGCTGTACAGTACCATCAAGAAAGGAGCGGTCAATCCCCTATGAGAACGGATAAAAGCCGCAAACGGTTCGTATTCCTCTGTGTGGCACCGGCTACCATCCTGTTTTTCCTCTTTATGATCCTGCCCACCCTCAACGTGTTCCGCATGAGTTTGTATGAGCGGGGTGCCTATTCTCCCAACGAGACCTTTGTGGGGCTCAAAAACTTCCAGCATCTGCTGAAAGATACCCAGTTCATCCGCTCCATGCAGAATATGATCCTGCTCGTGGTGGTGGTCACCATCGTCACCTTTGCGTTTGCACTGGTGTTTGCCGCCATCCTCACCCGGGAGAAGATCAAAGGCCAGAACTTTTTCCGCATCATCTTCTACATCCCCAACATCCTGTCGGTGGTCGTCATCTCCGGCATCTTCTCTGCCATCTATAAGCCGGAAAACGGTATGCTGAACAGCATCATCGGCCTGTTCCGCAACATGAGCGACCCCATCCTGTGGAAGGGCGAAAAACTGGTCATCCCTTCCATCATCATTGCCATGGTGTGGCAGGCCATCGGCTACTACATGGTCATGTACATGGCCTCCATGTCTGCCGTGCCCATCAGCCTGTACGAGAGCGCCAATCTGGACGGTGCCGGGCGGCTGACCCAGTTCTTCCAGATCACCATCCCCCTCATCTGGACGAATATCCGCACCACCCTCACCTTCTTTATCATCTCCACCATCAACATGGCCTTCCTCTTCGTCAAAGCCATGACCAGCGGCGGGCCCAACGGCGCATCGGATGTGGCGCTGAGTTATATGTACAGCCAGAAGGACGCCGGTCTTTACGGCTACAGCATGGCCATCGGCGTGGTAATCTTCCTGTTCTCGTTTGCCCTGTCCGCCTGTGTCAACAAGGTCACCAACCGCGATACGCTGGAATTTTAAGGAGGGAAGAAGATGCAGAATATCACCGAAAAATCTTCCCGCTCTGCGGAAGGTCTGTACAAGTTTTTCATCTATTTTGTGCTGGTTCTGCTGGCCGTTACCATCATCGTGCCGGTGGCATGGGTGTTCATGGCCTCCATCAAGCAGAATGCAGAGTTCTACGGCAACCCCTGGGCACTGCCCGCCGGGTTCTACTGGCAGAACTTCGTCAACGCATGGAACGGCGCGAAAATGGGCGAATATATGCTCAACTCGGTCATCGTCACCGCGCTGGCGCTGGCACTGCTGCTGGTCGTTGCCCTGCCCGCCGCCTACTGCCTGTCCCGCTTCCACTTCAAGGGGCGCAAGGTACTGAACACCCTGTTCATGGCGGGCTTGTTCATCAACGTGAACTACATCGTGGTGCCCATCTTCCTGATGCTGCGGGACGGCGATGTGTGGCTGAAAGGCTATTTCGGCAGCGGCTTTCTGCTGAACAATCTGGTGGTGCTGGCGGTGGTATACGCCGCCACCGCGCTGCCCTTTACCATCTACCTGCTGTCGGGCTACTTTGCCACCCTGCCCCACGATTTTGAGGAGGCCGCCTATATCGACGGTGCAAGCTATTTTTCCACCATGACCCGCATCATCTTCCCCATGGCAAAGCCCTCCATCATCACCATTATCCTGTTCAACTTCCTGTCCTTCTGGAACGAGTATATCATCTCCATGACCCTGATGAGCTCCACCAAGGCACCCCGCACCCTGCCGGTAGGTCTTTTGAACCTGATGCAGGCGCAGCAGAGCGCCGCCCAGTACGGTACCATGTACGCAGGCCTTGTGCTGGTGATGCTGCCCACCCTGATTTTGTACATCTGCGTGCAGCGGCAGCTGACGCAGGGCATGACCGTGGGCGGCCTGAAAGGTTAAGGTGACAAACGATGAAAGCATACTGGAAAAACCATCCCGCCCTGCGCATGATCCTGATGCTGGTGCTGTTCGTGCTGGCACTGGTGCTGGTGGTGTCCGGCTGGAAAATGACCGGACAGCTGGCAGGGCTTGGCATCATGCTGGTGGGCGTAGCGCTGCTGCTGGCAGTGCTGGCGTTGTATAACGCCGCCTACGATTGACCCCCTACGATTCAAAGAGAGGTAAAGGAGAGTTTCCCATGAACGAACTGAGAAAGACCGGGCGCGTGACCATTCCCACAGACTTGGACGTTGTGCCCGAAACGCTGGAGATCTTAAAAAAGTGGGGTGCTGATGCCATCCGCGACTGCGACGGCACCGACTTTCCGCAGCAGCTCAAGGATGCGGACGCCAAGATCTACTCCACCTACTATACCACCCGCAAGGACAACGCATGGGCAAAGGCAAACCCGGACGAGGTACAGCAGTGCTACATCATGACCGGCTTCTACACCGCACCCGGCGACACCGTGACCATCCCGCTGATGAAGGGCATCAGCCCGGAGCTGATGCAGGTGAACACCAACGACGACATCACCCGCTGGTGGGAGGTCATGGATCGAACCACCGGTCAGCCCGTGCCGCCGGAGCAGTGGAGCTACGCCGACGGCAGTGTGACCGTACAGGCCGTACCGTTCCATGAGTATACCGTCAGTTTTCTGGCTTACCTCATCTGGGACCCGGTGCATATGTACAACGCTACCACCAACGGCTGGACGAACTTTGAGCACCAGATCACCTTTGATGTGCGTCAGCCCAAGACCCACAAGTATTCCATGGAGCGCCTGCGCAAGTTCATCGCAGAGCATCCCTATGTAAACGTCATCCGCTACACCACTTTCTTCCACCAGTTCACCCTGATCTTCGACGAGCTGAAGCGGGAGAAATTCGTGGACTGGTACGGATACTCTGCTTCGGTCAGCCCTTATATTCTCAACCAGTTTGAGCAGGAAGTGGGCTACAAGTTCCGCCCGGAGTACATCATCGATCAGGGCTACTATAACAACCAGTACCGGGTGCCCAGCAAGGAATTCCGGGATTTTCAGACCTTCCAGCGCCGTGAGGTGGCAAAGCTTGCCAAGGAGATGGTGGACATCACCCACGCGTGCGGGTGCGAAGCCATGATGTTCCTCGGCGACCACTGGATCGGCACCGAACCTTTCATGCCGGAGTTCAAGACCATCGGACTGGATGCCGTAGTGGGCAGCGTGGGCAACGGCTCCACCCTGCGCCTGATCTCTGACATTGAGGGCGTGAAGTACACCGAGGGCCGTTTCCTGCCGTACTTCTTCCCCGACACCTTCCACGAGGGCGGCGACCCGGTGCGGGAAGCCAAGGAGAACTGGGTTACAGCCCGCCGCGCTATCCTGCGCAAGCCCATCGACCGCATCGGCTATGGCGGCTATCTGAAACTGGCCTTGCAGTTCCCGGAGTTCGTGGACTACGTGGAGAGCGTCTGCAACGAGTTCCGCGAACTGTACGAGAACATCAAGGGCACCACACCCTACTGTGTCAAGCGAGTGGCCGTGCTGAACTGCTGGGGTAAAATGCGGGCTTGGGGCTGTCACATGGTGCATCACGCCCTCTATTACAAGCAGAACTATAGCTATGCCGGTGTCATTGAGATGCTGTCCGGTGCGCCCTTTGATGTGAAGTTTATCAGCTTTGAGGACATCAAGAACGACCCGCATCTGCTGGATTCGTTGGATGTCATTATCAATGTCGGCGATGCCGACACCGCCCATACCGGCGGCATCTGGTGGGAAGACCCGGAGATCTCCTCCGCTATCCGCAAGTTCGTCTGGAACGGCGGCGGCTTTATCGGCGTGGGTGAGCCTTCCGGTCACCCGTATCAGGGCCACATTCTCCAGCTTGCCAGCGTGCTGGGCGTGGAGGAAGAAAACGGCTTCACCCTCAACTACGACAAGTACAACTGGGAAGAACACCCGGACCATTTCATTCTGCAGGATGCCGACCGGCCCATCGACTTTGGCGAGGGCAAGAGGAATATTTATGCGCTGGAAGGCACCGAAGTGCTGGTGCAGCGAAACAAAGAAGTGCAGATGGCGGCACACGACTTCGGCAAGGGTCGTGCCGTGTACATCAGCGGTGTGCCTTACAGTTTTGCCAACAGCCGCACCCTTTACCGCGCTATCCTGTGGAGTGCCCACAGCGAGGAGGAACTGCATACATGGTTCAGCTCCAATTATAATGTAGAAGTTCACGCCTACGTCAAGAACGGCAAGTATTGTGTGGTGAACAACACCTACGAGCCGCAGGACACCACCGTTTACACCACAGACGGCAGCAGCTTCGCTCTGCATCTGGATGCCAACGAGATCAAGTGGTATGAGATCTAAGTTCTCCTTTTCATAAACGAACACAACGGGCAGCTCTGGTAACGGAGCTGCCCGTTGTGTTTGCTGTATCTGCCGATAACTCAACCTGTGTCAATCGAACGCTGCAATGGAGATGGCTGGAAACGCAGAAATTCAGTAATGCGAGCGTAATAGACCTGCAGAAAAAAGAAACTGCCCGCGCAAGTATGCGTAAGATGGTGAAGCACTTGCTGAAAAAATATAAGTATCCACCGGAAGATTATGATACGGCAATCAACACGGTCATTAGCCAGTGTGAGATGTGGACTGACAACATGATAGTATGAATTGTATGAAATGTCGTTGATTTGTGCTTGACAATCGGATTCCTTTTCTGTAAAATGATTTTGGAAAATACTATTATTGAAAATAAGAAATACTGTTTTATGGGAAAGATGATCTTAGATGACCTCCGCAAGCGTCTGGAACGTCTGGACGAAGATGTGGACCTGATATGATCGACAACGATGATCGCTATCAGGAGTATGTGGAGAGGTGGAGACCATGCGAAAGCTGACATTTGAGGGTTTCTTGAAGCAGTATGTGGCAGAGCTTTCCGGGGTGCAGACGGCAAGTGTTCATAAGCTGGCAGATTGCATGGCAGAAAATCCCCGCCTGAAAGAACCGCTGTTCCTCTATGCGCTGACCTTTGATAAAGTGGATTTGTTGCTCCGCTATACCGCAAATAGTGCTGTTGCTGCAGAATATGAGCAGCTTTCCAATCGCTATTCGCTGGCGCAAATGCGACTGATTCTGGAAAAGCAATCACCAGAATTGCCGGAAGGCTATTTGAAGGTTTGGCGCAGTTATTGTTCGGTGCGGGATGCCGTCCTTGCAGACAATGATACAAAAGAGTTGATTCATCGCCGAGTGTTGGAACTTCAGCAGAAAAAGAAACTGACGAATTATCGTCTCTACACAGACTTAAAGCTGAATCCGGGCAACGTGAACGCATGGCTCAAGCACAACGATTCCAGCAAGATGAGCCTCTACTGCTGCGTTCAGATGAGTTGTAGCTTCATCAACCTCTGCCTGAGT
>OLNJ01001770.1_pt1 | contig 10099 bp, 8 predicted proteins | sample 1672191 | NCBI WGS metagenome assembly OLNJ01 (sample SAMEA3136657, study PRJEB25190) | human gut metagenome | biome: human gut; feature: human-associated habitat; material: faeces | place: Austria | collected 2013 | reverse complement strand
ACCGCTTTTTTGAAGAAAACGGCTTTACCACCATGGAGTTTCTGCACAACAACTGCTATTTTTACGGGAAGACCGCGCTGTGCGGTACCCGCGGCTGGCCGTTTGAGGAGGACTTCTCCGACCCGCACAACGGGAAGATCTTCCGCCGCGAGCTGCTGCGGCTGGAGGCCTCGTTAAAGCTCGGCGCAGCGGGGGACCCGGAGGAGATCATCTGCTTCCTGCACTACCCGCCGCTGTATGCGAATTTCCGCTGCGGCCCGATGATCGAGCTGATGCAGAAGTACGGTGTGCGCCGCTGCATCTACGGCCATCTGCACTCGGACAGCCTGCGCTGGGCGGTCGAGGGAGAGCATGAGGGCATCGAGTGGCGGCTGGTTTCGGGCGACCATGTGGATTTTACGCCGGTTTTTTTGAAAAAATAGAAAAAAGTGTGGAAATCCATAAAATAATCTGATAAAATAATTTAGATACCATAGAAGTATTCAAGTAAGGAGTTTGGCAACATGGAACTGAAAAATACGGAAAAGCAGGAGCACAGCGTTGTAGCCCTGACGATCGAGATCACCAAGGCGGAGTTTGAGGCCGCGAAGGACAAGGCATTCAAGAAGACCGGTAAGAACATCACCGTTCCCGGCTTCCGCAAGGGCCATGCCCCGCGCAAGATGATCGAGAAGCTGTACGGTGAAGGCGTGTTCTTCGAAGAGGCTTTCAATATCATATATCCGGACGCCATGGACATGGCGGTCGAGAAGTCCGGCATCAAGCCGGTCGGCCGTGCGGACGTTGATCTGGGCGACCCGGCGGAAGAGGGCGGCCTGACCATCATCGCCAAGGTGCCGGTTGAGCCGGAGGTCGAGTTGGGCGAATATAAGGGCATTGAAGTGGAAAAGGAAACGGTCAAGGTCCTCGCCGCGGACGTCAAGGCTGAGCTGAACCGTCTGGCGCAGCGCAATGCGCGCACCGAGACCGTTGACCGCAAGGCCAAGAAAAACGACACGGTTGACATCGACTTTGAGGGCTTTGTGGACGGCGTCGCATTCGAGGGCGGCAAGGCAGAGCACTACAGCCTGACTCTGGGCAGCGGCAGCTTCATCCCCGGCTTCGAGGATCAGATCGTCGGCCACGCTGCTGGTGAGGAGTTTGACGTCAACGTCACCTTCCCCGAGCAGTATCAGGTTGCCGAGCTGGCTGGCAAGCCCGCTGTCTTCAAAATCAAGCTGCACGAAGTCAAGTACAAGGAACTGCCCGCTCTGGACGACGAGCTGGCAAAGGACTGCTCCGAGTACGACACTCTGGACGAGTTCAAGGCTTCCATCCGCAAGAACAATCAGGAGCAGCTGGACAAGCAGGATGATCTGGCCGTCGAGAACGCTCTGGTCGATCAGGTCATCGAGGGCATGGAGGCTGAGATCCCTCAGGCTATGTACGATGTCCGCATGGACGAGCTGGTCAACGACTTTGCATTCCGTATGGAGCAGCAGGGCCTGCGCCTCGAGGATTACCTGAAGTATATGGGCCAGTCCGTCGATCAGTTCCGCGCTTCCTTCATGCCGCAGGCTGAGAAGCAGGTCAAGATCCGTCTGGCTCTGGAGGCTGTCGCAGCTGCCGAGAACATCGAGGCCACTGAGGACGAGCTGAATGCCGAGGTCAAGCGCATTGCTGACCAGTACAAGATGGAAGAGGACAAGGTCCGCGAGCTGATCAACGTGGACGAGGTGAAGCACGATCTGGCCATCAATAAGGCAATCGACTTCATCAAGAGCCACGCAAATGTCGTGGAGAAGGCCGCTGAGGCCGAGAAGACCGCTGACGCTGAGTAATTCCGGCGCACAAGGTCATGCAGGGCAGGGGAAGTCCCCGGCTCTGTAAGTGAAGGTTGTTGAAATTGACCGATACGGCTACGGCCCTGTGTGCTTGCCGTATCGGTCAATTTTGCAAATACAATAATTTTTCATTCAGGAGGCGAACCCTATGAGTTTTGTTCCTTACGTTGTCGAGCAGTCGGCGCACGGGGAGCGTTCCTATGATATTTTCTCCCGTCTGCTGAACGACCGCATCATTGTGCTGAGCGAGGACGTCAACGACACCTCCGCCAGCCTTGTCGTGGCACAGCTGCTGTATCTGGAAGGGCAGGACCCCGATAAGGACATCAGCCTGTATATCAACAGCCCCGGCGGCTCCATCAGCGCAGGTATGGCCATCCACGATACCATCCAGTATATCAAGTGTGACGTCTCCACCATCTGCATGGGCATGGCCGCCTCGATGGGTGCGTTCCTGCTGGCCAGCGGCACCAAGGGCAAGCGCTTCGCCCTGCCCAACGCCGAGATCATGATCCACCAGCCCCTCATCGCCGGCGGTCAGGGCGGCGGTCTGTCCGGACAGGCTACCGACATCAAGATCCATGCCGACCATCTCGTCCGCACCCGCGCCAAGATGAACCGGCTGCTCAGCGAGTACACCGGCCAGCCGCTGGAAAAGGTGGAGCTGGATACCGAGCGCGACAACTTCCTTTCTGCGCAGGAGGCCAAGGAATACGGCCTCATCGATGAGGTCATCACCCACCGCTGAGCGGCAGAAAGCAATACACCCAGGATAAGGAAAAACGGTTATGGCTAATAACAATTCCGGCAGAGATAAAAACGAAAAGGATCTGGTCTGCAGCTTCTGCGGCAAACATCAGGATGAAGTGGAGCGGATGATCATCGGTCCCGGCGTGAACATCTGCAGCGAATGCATCGGCCTCTGTGCCGATCTGCTCTCGGACAAGCCGGATCACGCGGGCAGCAGCTCCCGCCCCAGCCGCGGCAGCGCCAACCGGGCGCGCATCCAGCCGTCTGACGAGCTTTCCATCAACATCAAGACCCCTGCGGAGATCAAGGAGGGACTTGACCAGTACGTCATCGGTCAGGACGAGGCCAAGCGTGTGCTGGCCGTCTCGGTCTACAACCACTACAAACGCATCCTGAGCGGCAAGGGCGCCGACGTTGAGCTGCAGAAGTCCAACGTCCTGCTCCTCGGCCCCTCCGGTGTCGGCAAGACCCTGTTGGCCCAGACACTGGCCAAGATGCTGGGCGTGCCCTTCGCCATCGCAGATGCCACCACCCTGACGGAGGCCGGCTATGTGGGCGAGGACGTGGAGAACATCCTGCTCAAGCTCATTCAGGCCGCAGACTTCGACGTCCAGAAGGCGCAGATCGGCATCATCTATATCGATGAGATCGACAAGATCACCCGCAAGAGCGAGAACCCCTCCATCACCCGTGATGTGGGCGGTGAGGGCGTCCAGCAGGCTCTGCTGAAGATCCTGGAGGGCACGGTCAGCAATGTTCCCCCGCAGGGCGGCCGCAAGCACCCTCAGCAGGAGTTCATCCAGATCGACACCACCAACATCCTCTTCATCTGCGGCGGTGCCTTCGACGGTCTGGACAAGTATATCCTCCGCCGCACCGATAAGTCCGCTCTGGGCTTCGGCAGCAGCCTGAAGGACAATTCCAGCGAGGCCCAGAAAGCCCTGCTGCAGAAGGTCGAACCCCACGACCTTGTCAAGTTCGGCCTCATCCCCGAGCTGATCGGCCGTCTGCCGGTCATTACGGTGCTGGATGATCTGGACGAGGATGCGCTGGTGCGCGTCCTGAAGGAGCCTCGAAACAGTCTGGTCAAGCAGTACAAAGAGCTGCTGGCCATGGACAATGTGGAGCTGAACATCACCGATGAGGCCCTCCACGCCATTGCGCGGAAGACCATCGAGCGCAAGACCGGTGCCCGCGGTCTGCGCAGCGTGATGGAGAACATCCTGATGCCCGTCATGTACAATGTGCCCACAGACCCCACCATCATCCGCGTCACCATCGACGAGGATACGGTAGAGGGCGGCGAGGCGCACATGGAGTACGGCGCAGTGCGCAAGCGTTATAAGAACCAGCCTTCCCTGAGCTGAGCGGCAGCGCGCAGCAGGGGAGAGCAGGCCCCGCTGAAAGCTTTTTACTTTTTGGCGGGGTCTTTTTGTGCCATCCGACTTGTTTCCGAGGCCAAATTGTAGTAAACTATAAAAGTCTGGAACTGTGAGGGTAAAAATCGGAGCGGCCCACTGGCATGAACCTGCTTCGCAGAGAAACAGTACCGGACCCTGTGGGAAATAGAACGTACGATAAAGGAGTGTGTGTTATGGCAAATTATTTTGAGATGACCCGCGACGAACTGACTGCCGAAAAGGCGGCTCTGGAAGAAGAGTACAAAAAGTTTCAGGCGATGGGCCTGAAGCTGAACATGGCCCGCGGCAAGCCCGGCCCTCACCAGATGGATCTGGCAATGGGTCTGCTGCAGATGACGGATTACACCACCGACGCCGGCACCGACGCCCGCAACTACGGCGATCTGGAGGGCCTGCATGAGGCCCGTGAGCTGTTCGCCGACGTGATGGGCGTGAAGCCCGAGGAGGTCTTTGTGGGCGGCAACTCCAGCCTGCAGCTGATGTACAACCTCATCTCGATGGGCTACAGCTTCGGTTTCCCGGAGTCTCCCTGCCCGTGGTCTCAGGTGGAGAAGCGGAAGTTCCTCTGCCCGGTGCCCGGCTATGACCGCCATTTTGCCATCACCGAGGAGTTCGGCTTCGAGCTGATCAGCGTCCCTATGACCCCGGACGGCCCCGATATGGACGTCGTCGAGAAGCTGGTGGCCGAGGATGACACCATCAAGGGCATCTGGTGCGTGCCGCAGTATTCCAACCCCGACGGCTACACCTACAGCGACGAGACCATCGACCGCTTCGCCAAGATGAAGACCGCCGCCCCCGACTTCAAGATCTTCTGGGATGAGGCTTACATCGTCCACCATCTGACGGAGGAGATCATCGAGACCCCCGTCTTGCTGAACGAGAGCAAGAAGTACGGCAACGAAGACCGCGTCTTTATGTTCACCTCCACCAGCAAGATCACCTTCCCGGGCGCTGGCGTCTCCGCTCTGGCTTGCAGCGAGGCCATGATGAAGTACATCTGCAAGCGCTTCTCGGTCATGATCATCAGCTACGATAAGATGAACCAGTTGCGCCACGTCCGCTTCCTCAAGAACAAGGAGGGCGTTCTGGCCCACATGGCAAAGCACCGCCGTCGTCTGGTGCCCTGCTTCGACGCCGTCAAGACAGCCTTCAACGAAGAGCTGACCCCCTGCGGCGACATCGCCCACTGGACGAACCCCAAGGGCGGCTACTTCATCAGCCTCTATGTCATGCCCGGCTGCGCAAAGCGGGTGGCTCAGCTGTGCAAGGAGTGCGGTCTGACCCTCACCGGCGCAGGCTCTGCATACCCCTACCACAAGGACCCGGATGATTCCCACCTGCGCATCGCGCCCACTTATCCCAGTCTGGATGAGGTGGAGACCGCATCCGACCTGCTCTGTGTCTGCGTCCGTCTGGCAGCAGTCGAGAAACTGCTGACGGAAAAGGACTGATCTTTCCACTGCACAAATCTCCGCTGTGCTGCCGCTCAGACGGCGCAGCGGAGATTTTGAAGTTGTTTCCAAGACCGGAAAGCAGCTTCATATTATATTTGGAGGTTTCCCGATTCATATGAAAACGAAAGGCAAAGCATGGCAGCTTATCCTCACGGTGCTTGTGATCGCGGCGTTCGTCTATACGGCGTTCTTCGGTGTTGCGGTCAAGTACGGTGATGTGACCACCACCTACATCAAGGGAGCGAAGGACATTCGCTTCGGTGTGGACATCAAGGGCGGCGTCAACGTCACCTTCGTCCCCTCCGACGGCTACGACGCCACCGACGACCAGCTCGAGGCTGCTCAGCTGGTCATCGAGAACCGTCTGGTCGCCCTCAACGTGACCGACTATGAGCTGTATGTGGACAACAACTCCGACAGCCTCATCCTCGAGTTCCCGTGGCAGTCGGGCGAGACCGAGTTCGACCCCGAAGCCGCCATTGAGGAGATCGGCACCACCGCCTACCTGACCTTCCGGGAGGGGAGCAGCGCAGACGGTGCGCTGGTCCTTGACGGCTCGATGGTGGAGAGTGCTGCTGCCCAGTACGGCCCCGTCAACGGCAGCAGCTCCGAGTACTATGTGGCGCTGAAGTTTACTGACGAGGGTGCCAAGGCATTCGGCGACGCCACCACCCGTCTGTACCAGAACGGCGGCAGCATCAGCATCTGGCTGGACGACGAGAACGTCAGCACCGCCAGCGTCAACGCCGCCATCACCGACGGCTCTGCCATCATCACCAGCTCTGCGGCGAATCCCTTCACGCAGGAAGATGTCGTCAAGATGGCCCGCCAGATCAACTCCGGCTCTCTGCCCTTTGCGCTGAGCGTGGACAGCTACTCCACCATCAGCCCGAGTCTGGGCGAGAACAGCCTGAGCGCCATGGTGCTGGCCGGTGTCATTGCCTTTGCCCTCATCCTCGTGCTCATGACGGCCCTCTACCGTCTGCCCGGCTTCCTCGCCTGCATCGCGCTGGCCGGTCAGGTGGCGGCCACGCTGGCCTTCGTCTCCGGCTACTTCCCGGTGTTTGAGAGCTTCACCCTGACCCTGCCCGGCATCGCTGGCATCATCCTCGCCATCGGCATGGGCGTGGATGCCAACGTCATCACCGCCGAGCGCATCAAGGAGGAGCTGCGCAGCGGCAAGAGCCTCGACGGCGCGCTCAAGAGCGGCTTTGCCCGCGGCCTGACCCCCATTATCGACGGCAATGTGACCATCGTCATCGTCGCGGTCGTCCTGATGGGTGCCTTCGGCCCCTCGGACGGCTTCTTTGCCAAGGCCCTGCACTTCGTCTTCTTTGCTTTCGGCCCCTCGACCGCAGGCACCATCTACGCCTTCGGCTACACGCTGCTCACCGGCGTGCTGCTCAACTTCGTGTTTGGCATCTTTGCCACCCGTACCATGATCCGGGGCGCTGCCTCTATCAAGGCTCTGCGGAACCCCTGCCTCTACGGTGCGGATGCTCCCGGCAAAACTCCTGCCGAGAAGAAGCAGGTCAACTTCGTTGGTCTGCGCAAGCGTTTCCTGACCATCTCTGCCTGCCTGATGGCGGCGATCGTCCTCTGTGCAGTGGTGCTGGGCGTCCATCTGGACACCGAGTTCACCGGCGGTGCGATGATCACTCTGAGCTACGAGAACAGCTTTGAGATGTCTGCCATCCAGAAGACGGCCTCCGAGGCGCTGGGCAGCAATGGCCTGACCCTGCAGACCGGCGAGAACGTCGCAACAGGGGAGCAGACCCTGAAGATCTCGATGCCCGGCACCGAGACCGTCACCACCGACGAGGTACAGACCCTGCTGGACTCTCTGAACGAGAGCTACCCTGACAACTCCTTCGCACAGCTCTCTCTGAGCAATGTCAGCGCCGCAATGGGCATGAAGTTCCTCCAGAAGAGTCTGGTGGCCGTGGTGTTCGCACTGGTCCTCATCCTCGCCTACATCGCCTACCGCTTCAAGAGAATCGGCGGCCTGACCGGCGGCATGATGGCCGTTCTGGCCCTGCTCAACGACCTGATGGTGGTGTTCGGCACCTTTGTGCTGCTGCGTGCCCCGCTGGATGGCAACTTCATTGCGGCGATGCTGACCATCCTCGGCTACTCCATCAACGATACCGTCGTTGTCTACGACCGCATCCGTGAGAATCGCAGCCTGCTGGGCAAGAAGGCCAGCTTCGAAGAGTTGGTCAACCACTCTGTCAACCAGTCGGCCCGCCGCACTATCATCACCACCGTCACCACCGTGATGGCGCTGGGCGTGATGTGCGTCGTCTCCAAGCTGTATGGTCTGGACAGCATCTTTACCTTTGCCTTCCCCCTGATGATGGGTATGCTCAGCGGCGTGTACACCTCGCTGTGCGTCTCCACCTCCGCTTGGGTGGCATGGAGCGAACGCAAGGGCGCAAAGAAAAACTGAGCCGCTGGATCCTGATGCAAATCTGTCCCGAGTTTTTATCGCAATTTTCAAAAATAGTGCCTGTCAAAACGGCATCTTTGCGACATGCAGTTTGCGGATGTTGCCTGTGCATTAAAAACGCAAACTGCTATAGGAGGAACGACCATGAAATGCCCCTATTGCGGCGATGAGGAGTCCAAAGTCATTGATTCCCGCCCCACCGAAGACAGCGAGCGCATCCGCCGCCGCCGGGAGTGCCTGAACTGCCATATGCGGTTCACGACCTACGAGGTGGTGGAGACAGTGCCGCTCATCGTCATCAAGAAGGATAATTCCCGCGAGCCGTTCGACCGACAGAAGCTGCTGAACGCCATGCTTCGCGCCTGCGCCAAGCGGCCGGTGAGCTACGAAGCGCTGGAACGAGCCGTCAGCAGCATCGAGCAGACCCTGATGAGCACCTACGACCGCGAAGTGACCAGCGTGCGCATCGGTGAACTGACCATGCAGGAGCTGAAAAAGATCGACGAGGTGGCCTATGTCCGCTTTGCCTCGGTCTACCAGCAGTTCGCGGACGTCGAAAGCTTCTTCAATGAGCTGAAAAAGCTGATGGGCGACCGCAAGAAATAATCTGGCTCCAAAGCCATAAGCGCCTCATTCTCTGCCGCAGGGCAGGGGATGGGGCGCTTTTTTGTGCACGCTGTATCCGGACGGGAAGGGCCTTTGGGGAATTACCGAAGATGCCCTATATAAAAATCTATATAGGGTGCAGATGGAGGGCGATGATCTCCGAACGAGGCATTCCATATAGAAAAACGAATGATGAATCGATTAAAATTGTGGCAGCTCTCTGCATAAAATCCGGTTTATAGCTCTTATTTCTCGGTGGGCTGGGGCAAATAAATTTCAGATAACGAAGATTACACGAAATAAAAACGGGTCTCGGAGATTTAATTAAACGAATCTCCGGGAAAGCCATTCCAGAGTTTCCACCTGAACCTGTGCCCGGCGCAGTTCGCCGAGGGCTTCCTCGGGAGCATTCATCTCGAGGTGGCCGTCGGCGGCGCGGAGAGCGCTCTCCAGTTCCGTGAAGTCCTGCGTGCGGAGAAGATGGTTCATCCCTTCCCGCATCTCGTCGCAGAGCTTTGCTCCCTCGGCCAGAGCCTGCCGTGCGGCAGGGAGGTCCTCGTCCCGGAGGGCCTCCACGGCGTCGTCGATGTCATCCGAAATATCCTCGGCAAATTTCTGCACCCGCCAGCTGCTGTAGAAGGCGATGCTCAGCAGCACCGCCACGATGCACAGACACGCATAGATCCGTTTCATTCCGTACCTCTCACCGGGAGCTGCCCTTGCGGCGGCTCTCTTTTTTCAGCAGAAAATAATCCTCCGTCTCGTTGCCGACCAGAAGCAGGATCTCTTCCGGCAGCAGGGTGTTGGCCTGCGCGGTCCGCTCGAGCCAGCTTCTGTCCTTGCCGCACCATTGGAGGTTGTCCTCGAGGACTTGGCCGTCCAGCACGAAGGGGATGGTGGCGTGGCTGTGCTCGACCTTCAGCCGCAGGTCAGCGAGGGTGGCCGTCTCCTTTTCGGGGCGGAGCGCTGCCGAGAGACTGCCGTTCGTCTCGACCACGGCGTAGGAGACGTCCCGGGGGTCGAAGATATTCTTGCCCCGCAGGGCCTCCATCAGGTCGGCGGTGGTCAGCCGGAGGGTGCGCAGAGCATTCTGGTCGATCTGTCCATCCAGAATGACCGTCTTGGGGCGACCGGACATCAGATTGAAAAATTTCTGGCTGCGAAAGCTCAGCGCTGACCCCAGCAGCTCCAGAGCTGCAATGAGGAAGAGGGGGATGAGGCTGGCCGTCACCGGCACTTCCTCCGACTCGATGGAGATGGACGCCAGATTGGAGATGAGGATGGTGGACACCAGCTCTTCGGGCTGCAGCTCGCCCAGCTGACGCTTGCCCATCAGCCGCATGGCGAACAGGACGCAGAGGTAAATGAGCAGGGTGCGGAAAATCAGAAGCTTCACAGAAGGCCCTCCTTGTGGGTTGAATAAGCGACTCCGACGGGGGAATACTGGCAGGCAAAGGGGGATACCGTATGCTGCAGCTTTCCTCGTTGCTGGATGAGAATCTGGAGGCGCTCAACGCTAGGTTTGGCGCTTCGGCGGATTTTTATGCCAAGCGCATCGAGCTTTATCACTGCCCGGGGGCCATCGTGCTCTTC
>OLNJ01001767.1_pt1 | contig 10114 bp, 11 predicted proteins | sample 1672191 | NCBI WGS metagenome assembly OLNJ01 (sample SAMEA3136657, study PRJEB25190) | human gut metagenome | biome: human gut; feature: human-associated habitat; material: faeces | place: Austria | collected 2013 | reverse complement strand
TCGTATTTACAGTAGGAGAACAAGAATTCTACAAAGAAAAAGGATTCGATAACGAGCCAAAGAGATGTTTAGCTTGCAGAAGAGCTAAGAAAGAACAAAACAGAAGATAGTATGTTTTATTTGAAAGAGCTGTAGTTTATAACTACAGTTCTTTTTTTGCGTTAATAATAGAAAAAATAGATATTGAGATATGAGAAGTTTGATAGCTATTTTTATGTAAATTTAAGGGTGTTATTTCAAAATATGTTATAATTAAACAAACATATAAAGAGAGGGAAGAGATTAATGTTTGATTATAGAGAATTTGATGAAATGTTGATTCAAGAGGTAAAGAGCATTTATAAAAAGGAATCTTGGAATGCTTATTTAAAAGATGATGAAAAATTAATAAGAGCATTTAGTAATTCATTATATATATTAGGGGCCTTTGATGAAGATAAGTTAATAGGATTTATTAGATGCGTAGGTGATGGAGAACATATATTGATGATTCAAGATTTGATTGTAAGCCCAGAGTATCAGCAGAAGGGCATAGGGACATATCTTTTTAAAACAATTAAGGACAAGTATAAGGATGTAAGAATGTTTATTGTATTAACTGATATAGAAGATGTAGTTGATAATAAGTTTTATCAATCATTCAAGTTAAGGAGGTTAGATGAGTTCAATATAGTTGGATACATGAGATAGAAAATAGGGGTATATAATAGTATTTAAGGGGAAAGGGAGATTTGTATGTTACTTAAAATAACAGAACTAGTAGATGAGAATTCAAAAAAGTTAATGGATATTTATAGAGAAAGCAATATTGATAATATTAAACATTTTTATCCAAAGATTACGGATATGGAGATAGGAAGACGTAAAGTAGAAAAGACTATGTAAACTATCTTAAAAATGATTTTTTAACAGATAGTGATAGGTGTTGTTATGTATGGGAGGAAAATGGTATATGGGTTAGTGCTTTACGCTTTTATAAGATTAAAGATAAACTATATTATTTAGAGGCACTTGAAACTCATCCAGATTATAGAAAGAAAGGGTTTGCTGAGAAATTAATATGTGGTGTAATAGATAAATTAAAATCAGATGGAGATTTTGAAATAAAAAGCTATACTGGAAAGAAAAATATTGCATCTCAAATGACTCATGAAAAGTGCGGTTTTAAAAGAATAGAGGAAAGAGTATTTGATTACAGTATTAATGAGTATGTCGAAAATGTTATAAATTACATTTATTCTTATGAAGCTCATTAAGATTAAAGTGTTGTGATACTGTTATATATTTAGATTATTCAAGGTTCACATCTTTATATGGTGTATTAAAAAGAGTTATTACAGGGTATGGAAAAAGTAGACCGGATATGGGAGGCAATTGCCCAGAAAGATTTGATTTAGAGTTTTTAAAGTTTGTATGGAAATTTAATAAAAATAATAGAAAGAATTATTATAAGCTTCTAGAAGAAGCGAAAGGTAAGAAGATAATTATTCTAAGAAATAGAAGAGAAACGGCAAAATTTATAAAAGAGTATAGCGAAATAAGAGAGGGAGAGAAGTGAAATAGATGAGAGAAGAATGTTTTAATAAAATTAAAGAAGCAGTTAATAAATTTAAATATTCATCAATGCGATATATTGAATATAACGATATACATGATTATGAAGTATGCTTAGAAAATGTAAATATTATTTTAATATATGGTTTTAATGTTGAAGCAAATATAAATGAATATCATTGGGCAGCAAATAATGTAGAAGATCTAATAAATGTTTTGAAGAATAAAAAGGATTTTTTAATAACATTTATACCTAATGAATGGATTTTTAGACTTGAGGAAGCTGAATTTATAGTTCGTAATGCTTGGCATGATTATTTTATGAATAATCTTAATGATATTGATATTTGTGATGATTTTGATTTTTTAACAGTTGATAGGTGTGAGGAAGCATCAAAAGTAACAATGATGTGTAAAAATCAAAGTAGAGGATTTACAGGACAGACTACTAAGTGGGTTGAAGAATGGATTAATAACACTGAAACATCTGGAGTTAATACAGGAACAAGAAACAATGCTATATTAATTGAGAAAAATGAAGAAGATGAAATAATAGGGATTGTATGTGTAGCTACCTATGGTCATGAAAGTAAAAAAGGACCTACTGTATGGATTAGAGAGGTAGCTGTAAATCCTTCTTATCAGAATAAGGGAATTGGAAGGAGATTGATAATGAAGGCTCTTTCTTACGGAAAAAAATATGGAGCAACACGTGCATTCTTAGCTGCAGATGAATGTAATGATAGAGGTATTCATCTTTATACAAGTATAGGTTTTGAAGCTAGTGAAGATGAAAGTCAGATAGATATGTTGAAGTGAAAATATATTATATAGTTAATACAATTAAAGTGTGGTGATGAAATGGGAAAATATTATTTGTTTAGTGATTTTAGCAAAGAAAACGGCTTTTCACTAATAGCAGATGAGTTTAAAAGGGATTTAAAAGATTATAATAAAATGGTCTTTATTGCATCGGACCCAAGTATAGGAGAAATAACAGATAAATATGCAGAAAAGTATTTAAAGTGGTTTGAGAAAATTGGAATAAACTTTGAAAATAAGGTTGTTTTAGATAATAGATTAGATTCTAAAAAGATGATTAATGAAATAAAAGATGCATCACTTATATACTTAATGGGTGGGACAACTCTGCTACAGATGAAGTTTTTACGTGATAATAGATTAGTTGAGTCTATAGTAAATACAGACTGCTTAATAATTGGATTAAGTGCAGGGGCTATTAATATGGCTAAAACATCAATTTTAACTACTACATGTGGACATGATAAGCAGGAGATTTATAAAGGTATTGGACTATTAGATAAAACAGTAGAACCTCATTTTACTTTAGATAATTTTAACGATGAGTTAAAGGAATTATCATATAAATATTTAATTTATGGAATGTGTGATGAAAGTGCTATCATAGTTCGAGATGATAAATGTACTTATTATGGTGATATATATATCCTTAAGAATGGAACGGCAGAGAAGGTGATTAGTATATAAGAGCTTCCGTTGCAGAAAAAATGTAGCAATATGCAAAAGAAAAGATCATAAATAATAGAATTAAACAGATTTAAGTATGGACTCAGGATGATGGAACAGCTAATAGATGGGATAAAAAGTAGCGGATTATTTAAAGAGAAGCGTATTTAAATGCCTATGTAAAAGGTATTCCAGAAAATGATGTTATAAAAAGATTTATAAATTTAGGTGAAGCCTGGTGAGATATTGGGAGTAAGATGTTTAAATTTTGAAGCTCCTATTGAGAGAAAGGAAGAACTACAGAAAATTTGCTATAGATTACATGAAGTGAGATTATACCAATTATTTTTATAGATTTAATAAAAATAGAGGATAGATACCTAAAGAAGTATTTATTCTCTATTTTTTATTATTTGAAGTAATTAATTTTTCTAGATTTATAATAGATAGGCTTTAATGATAGTTGTTCTGCAAGCATTAAAGCTTCTTTTATATTATTTCCTATAGCTGAAGGGGTATGGGCATCTGAGCCTATAGTTACATATCTCCCACCTAATTCTTTATAGAATTTATAAGTCTCAAATAAAGCCTGTAAAGAAGCAGGATTAGATAATCTTCTTGTGTTTATTTCAATGGCTTTATCCTTTTTTATTAGATTTAAGAATATAGCTTCTACAATTTCTTTATAAGGGTTAATATTTATTTCGTTATTAGGAAAAGGAGCATATCTAAAAAGATAATCTATATGTCCTAAAGAATCAAAGTTATTATAATTTTCAACGCAGTATAACATGTTTTCATAATATCTTTTATAGAAATCATCACTAGGTGGTTTATTATTGTGTAATGTATTATATATATCTAAACCATCAACAGTATGAATAGAACCAAGGATATAATCGAAGTCGTATTTATTAGCAGTAGCTTCATTTTCTAAAAGTGTATTTTGGGTCATGCCAATTTCAATACCTAGTAATAATGAAGCAGATCTATAATTACTATAAGTTTCTAAATATCTTGGAATATCACATTTAAATTCATTTTCTTCAGGATAGTCAAGATCCATATGTTCAGTTAAACATACGCCTAGATTTAGTGACTTTGAAGTATTAATTACTTCACTTATAGACATTTTACTATCACTTGAAAAAATAGTATGCATATGAGTATCAAATATCATTTTTACCTCCAAGTAATTACTTTTATATCTATAGAGTATACCACAAATTACATAAGGTTACCTCCGAATTCAATTCCTGTATTTGAACCTTCTCCAGAGTAGATAAGTGTATTATTTTTTGTATCTACAAGCTCCATTTGGACTTTAGCAGTTAAGGTTTCTTTCACAAATGGAACCATTTGACCATTTTTTGGACCATAGCATAAAATGAAAGAATTAGTATCGGTTATAGTTTTTAGAGAAAGTCTAAGGTTTTTATGTATTACAGTTAGAAGTATATCGTCACTTTCTACCTTGAGGTCTAATTTACTTCTATTCATAGTCGTAAAAGGGAAAAACATATTATCTACAGTAACACCTATTAAAAAACCTCTAAAGTTTTTTAGTGGAAATGGTATTTCTCCTAAAGAACAGGTTATAGTAGCTCTAGAATCCTTAAAAGTATTACTTTGAATCCAAAGCCATTCTACAGGGAAACTACGGCCCCAATTTTTTTCAATATAAACTTTACCATCATTGAAATCAATAATATTATCATTAATACTTAAGGTACCTTTTATATCACCATCTAAAGCACATACCTGACTATAGCATTCCATAAACTTTAAGTAGTTATAAAATCCCATGCTACCTGGATTTATAATAGAATCACTCCATTTAACAAGATTAGAAAACAATAATGAACCTTTAATTTTCAGTTTAGAATTATATAAATCTAAAAAAATCCCATCTAGGGAAAAAGAATTATTAGAAATATTAATTTTTAAGTATGAGTTAGAAGAAAAAAGTCATTTTTATAAAATCTAAAATAATCATATAACACATCTTCTCCTCGAAGTACTTGAATAAAAGAATGTGAGTCGGAAGAAAGGCTTATACCAGGGATAATGGCTAAAGTATATTTTCTATCTTTAGTTACTAATTTATAATACCAGCCTTCAAAAAAGTTATCTTTTTTATTTTTTCCATGATATAAGTTTGGATTACGTATAATACTCATTTTTTCCTCCAATAAAATTATTCTTATAGAGTTAGTCTTATCAAACATAGGATAAATATACAGGGGTATACTATTTGTATAATATAATTTAATGGAAAGGAAGTTATGTATGAATAAATCTTTATGGATAAGTAGTTCACAAGGCGATAGATATGGAGAGTTAGATGAGGATAAAAGAGTTGAATGCTTAATAGTAGGGGGAGGAATTGTTGGAATTACTACAGCATATTTATTATGTAAAAAGGGATATAAGACTACTATTGTAGATGCTGACTATATTGGCTATGGTGCTACTGGTAGAAATACTGGGAAGATAACTCCTCAACATGGAATAAAATACTCTGATATATATAAGCGTTATGGAAGAGATGATGCTAAGAAATATTATGAAGCTAATAAAGAAGCTTTAAAGTTAATTGAGAATATAATAGAAGAGAATAAAATCGAATGTGATTATGAGAAAGCTCCAGCTTATATTTATGCAGAAGATGATAGTGATGGAAAAAAAGTATTGAACGAATTTAATATTTGTAAAGAGATAGGGATTAATTGTGAGTTTATAATGGATATTCCTTTGCCTATTAAATCATCAGGAGCTATAAAGTTTAATGTAGGAGCACAGTTTAATCCTAAGAAGTATATTGATGCTTTAGCAAAAAAAGTAAAAGAGTTAGGCGGGGAAATATATGAGAAATCTCCTATGAAATCTGTAGATGCATATGAAGATAGTATAACAGTACATAGTTTAAATGGGTATGAAATTAAAGCAGATAAACTTATTATAGCTTCACACTATCCATTTTATGATGGATTAAGCTTTTATTTTGCAAGATTAAAACCTGAAAGATCATATGTAGTAGCAGGAGAGTATGATGGTGATTTTCCACAAGCTACATTTATCAATTCATCTACACCAAAGAGAAGTTTAAGAATATATAATGATGGAGAAAGAAGATTTTTATTAATAGCAGGAGAAGGTCATAAAGTTGCTCATAAAACAGAAGAAGACCATTATGGAGCTTTAGAGCAATATGGTAGAGACGTATTTGGTGTTGAAAACTATCAATATAGATGGAGTACACAAGATTATATAACTACAGATAATGTTCCATATATAGGATATTTAAATTCAGTAACAAAGAATATATTGGTAGCAACTGGATTTGCAAAGTGGGGAATGAGTAACGGAACTTTAGCAGGTATTATATTAAGTGATCTTTATATAAAGGGAAAGAGTAAGTATTTAAATACATTTACACCATCAAGGAGCGATGGGTATTTAACAGGAGAATTTTTTAAGGAAAATGCTGATGTAGGAGTTCAATATTTAATTGGAAAACTTAAGATTGCATCTAAAGAGATGCCGGAAAAAGGTTTTGGAAAAGTAGTTATTATTGATAAAGCTAAATTTGGGGTGTATAGGGATGAGAATGATATATTTCATATAGTAGATACAACATGTACACATTTGGGATGTGAATTAAAATGGAATCCATTAGAGAAAAGTTGGGATTGTCCTTGCCATGGTTCAAGATTTGGAATAGATGGTGATATATTAGAAGGACCAGCAACTATTCCTTTAAAACAATATGGAGCAGAGACATATAATGAGATAAATCCAAATTTATTATAATGATAAGTTATAAATGGCAAGTTATAAATTAATGTTGAAACTGCGTGCAGTTTCTTTAAGATTTAAGTTTTCTAAAAATTAATTTTAGTTAAATTTATATTTTAACTTGCCAATTGTAACATTGAAGAAATAATCAATAATTATTTGTTAGTAGATAACGTTTCTTAAATACATCTTTAATTTAAAAATTATTGACTTGGAAACGATTCCGATATAATCTATAAGTGAGACAGAGATATGGGAGGGATAACTATGGAGAAGGTTTATAAATATGGAAGAGGCAACTTTAAAAGTATTGAAGATGGAAATGAATTACTTTGGATGATTGGTAATGGTATTGGTGGGTTTGCTAATCATACTGTTGCTGGTGGAGGAGCACAATGCTTTCATGGATACTTGGTAGCATCTCTAAATGCACCTGTAAATAGAACTTTGATACTTACAAGAACTCAAGAAATAATAGAAATTGATGGAAGAGAATATGATTTAACATCTCAACAATATATAGGAACTTCAAAGAATGGACAAGAATATTTAGAACGATTTGTTTTTGATTCAGTTCCAGAATATATGTATAAAGTTGAAGATATTAATATAAAAAAGACAATTGCTATGGAGTATGGACACAATACTGTAGTTGTTTGCTATGAAATAGAAAATGGATTAGATCAAGCTAAATTAAGAATAGTTCCATTATTTAATTATAGACCATCAACAGATGTTAGTGAAAAAAATGAACTAAAATTTGATATGGCGGTTGATGATAGAAAGTTAACTTTAATACCTGATATAGATAAAGAAAGAGAGATTAAATTCTATACTTCTGAAGGTGAGTTTTATGATAGAAGTTTAATACCAACAAGTATGGCTACACCAAATTACTTAATTGAAGAAAATCATTACTATATGATTGATCATAGAACAGGATTTTTAGGAGTAGATAATCATTACACTCCTTATGAGGTACAGATTGATTTAGAACCTTTCGAAAAGAAGAAGTTTTACATTAAATGTACTATAGAGGAATTAGATAATAAATCAGGATTTGATATTATAAATGAATATAAGCGTAGAGCAGAAAAATTAGTAAGACAAGCCGGTTTAGAGGATAGATTTGCTAATAACCTTGTTAAAGCAGCAGATCACTTTATAGTAAAGAGAGAGAGTACAGGACTTAAAACTGTATTAGCTGGATATCCATGGTTTACTGACTGGGGAAGAGATACTATGATAGCTTTTGAAGGCTTGACTTTAGTTACCAAAAGATTTGATGATGCCAGAGAGATATTAGAATCATTTGCAAGATATATTAAGAATGGACTTGTACCAAATGTGTTCCCGGATAAGAACACAGAACCAGGATATAATACAGTTGATGCTTCTCTTTGGTATTTTCAAGCAGTATATCAGTATTTAAATTATACTGGAAATGAAGAGGATTATAATTTTATTAAAGAAAAGATATATCCAAAGTTAAAAGAAATTTATGAAGCATATTCAACATCTACAGATTTTTCAATAGGTATGGATGAAGATGGATTAATTCATGCTGGTGGAGGATTAGATCAAGTAACTTGGATGGATGTAAGAGTTGGAGATTATGTAGTGACACCTAGACATGGAAAGCCGGTAGAAATTAATGCTTTATGGTTTAATTCGCTAAAGATAATGGAAATACTAGCTAAGGAATTTGGCGAAGACAATACTCAATATAAAGAATTGGCAGCAAAAGTTAAAGAATCTTTTAATAAGAGATTTTGGAATGAAAAAAAAGGGTGTCTCTATGATGTAGTTGATGAAGATGATGATAGAATAAGACCAAATCAAATTTGGGCAGTATCATTACCATTTTCAATATTAGATAGAGAAAAAGAAAAGAGTATAGTAAATGTAGTATATAAACATCTATATGCTACTTATGGATTACGTTCATTATCTTTTATGGATAAAGACTATAAAAATAAATATATAGGTAAGCTTTTTGACAGAGATTGTGCTTATCATATGGGAACAACTTGGGGATTTTTAATAGGTGGATTTATAACTGCTTATTGTAAGGTTAATGATTATTCTAAAGATGCGGTATGGAAAGCTGAGCATATGTGTAAGGTTTTTGAAGATACAATGAGAGATGGTTGTATAAACGGAATAGCAGAGATTTTTGATGGAGATTTTGCATCTACAAGTAGAGGATGTTACTCACAAGCTTGGAGTGTAGCAGAAGTTCTAAGAGCGTATGCTAATGATGTTATGCCATATTTAAATTGCTAAAGTGGGAATTAAAGTTAAATTTGACTAAATTATGTTTGGGTTATAAAATATACTTAGGTACCTAAGAGTAGTGCCTTAAAGTGTTGTTATTAAAAGTGTTATGAGTTTTTTATGAGTTTTGGCTGTAGTTTTATTACTACAGTCTTTTTTTGAGAAAAAAGGTAACAGAATGTTCAACTCAGAAAGTGTAATTGAAATTTTTCAAAGAAGACTATTACCATTTATGCCATCTGGAGTTATCACTTTGACATCAGCAGTTAGCGATGTAAATGGAATAGTCTTTACTATAGATACTTTTTTAGGTAAAATTCTATAGATAGCTTTAGAGATTTTAATATGTTATTAGGTAATTAATATAAAAGAAAATTATATTAATAATATTATTACAGTTGTTGTGTTAATAATGATATATATTACTTTAAAAAAGTACAAAAATTAATAGGCTATTGTATAGAATTGAAATAGGATTTTAACCTAACAACCTCTTCAGTAGTTAATTTTTCTCTATTTCTTTTTTTTGATATAATTTCTTTAAAATCATTAAATTCATCTTCTGTTAGTTTTGACTTGAATACTATATCTTTTAATGTAGCCATTTGTTCAATATCTTCTTTGTCTAATCTGTTATTTGTAATCATTTTATTTTGGATATCATCTAAAATCTTTTTTTCATTTTCATTTAAAAGTTTTATATTATTTTCAGTCCAAAAAATATCTATATATTTACTATTTGAACTATCATCATCAGTGTAAAATGAATTGAATTCATCATCACAAGTGCAAGGTAAATTAAAAGAAGCATTAGGTTTTAAAAATGGATTAAAAAAACTAAAACTTTCTATGATTAATAATATTAGTATTATAGTAGTAAATTTTCTTTTAAGCATTCAACATCACTCCTCTAAAAATATTATCTCTCATAATTTGCTATATTATTTAAAATTATATAATTATTAAAATAAAAAGTTCTGCTACATATATGTAGTAG
>OLNJ01001760.1_pt1 | contig 10192 bp, 7 predicted proteins | sample 1672191 | NCBI WGS metagenome assembly OLNJ01 (sample SAMEA3136657, study PRJEB25190) | human gut metagenome | biome: human gut; feature: human-associated habitat; material: faeces | place: Austria | collected 2013 | reverse complement strand
GAGTTCCAGTTCCAAAAGGCTTAACATAATGACTACCACAATCAGGACATTCCTTAGGTATTTCTTTTTCATATCCACAATAATGACAACGCCCTACATTTTTACCTTTATGATACGTTAATGATATATCACAGTTTTCACATCGAAACACATATCCACAATTTCTACAAGATACAAAATTTGCATATCCTCTCCTATTTAGAAATAAAATCACTTGATTATTATTTCTAATAGCATTTTCTATTTCACAATGTAACTTATGACTAATAATACTTTTATTTCCATTAGATAATTCGTTTTTCATATCTATTACTTCTATTTTGGGTAATGGATTTTTGTTTGCTCTATTTTTTATAGTTATTAAATCATAGTCACCATTTACAGCTTTGTAGTATTCTTCTATAGACGGTGTTGCTGATCCTAGTACTAAAGATATATTTTTCTTCATAACTAAGTACCTTGCAACTTCTATAGCACTAAATTTAGGATTTTTTTCTGATTTATATGCACCCTCATGAAACTCATCAATAATGACTACTCCTAAGCTATTAAAAGGGGCAAATAAAGCTGATCTTGCTCCTATTAATATTCTTATTTTACCTAATTTTATAGCCTTATAAACGTCATGTTTTTCACCTTCAGAAAGTTTACTATGGAAAACTCCTACTATATCACCGAATCTATTTTTAAATCTAGATATTGTTTGAGGAGTTAAAGCTATCTCTGGAACTAAAACTATACTATCTAAACCTTGATTCAAAGCATAATCTATAATTTCCATATATACTTCTGTTTTACCGCTACCTGTTACACCATGAATCATATAAGGATTTTTACTTTCATTAAACATTTCTGAAGTTATCTTATGAACAGCATACTCTTGTTCTTCATTCAAAGTAATTTTTTTATTATCTGACCTATAAATATCTTCTGGACTTCTATAGTAATCCTTTATTTCCAAGGTAATTAAATTTTTACCTATAAGTGAAGTTACACTTTGTTTTGAAGCATTAATAATTTCTAATAAATCATTAATTTCTACACTACTATTATGTTTTAAAAATTCCACTATTTCTTTTTGCTTATTACCCAAATTTATTTTATTTCCATGTATATAATCATCTACATAATCTTTGTCCATTCCCAAAGATACATAGCATATCTTCTTTTCATTTTTATGGTCTTTGTATTCCCACTTTATATCAATAATATTTTTTCTTTTCATTTTATCTAATATATTATTGATATTTTTAATTTTCTTAAACTTATCTATTTTTATCTTACCTTTGTTGTTTATAAGTTCATCTAATATAAGTTTCTCATTTTCATTTAAGTCTGAATTTTCCTCATATAAATCTACGCTTTGTAATTTCTCTAAGTCTAAATTTAATATCGCGACCTTGTAATTATTCAACTTATAACCTTTAGGATAAATTAAATTTATACAGTCTATATAAGTACATAAGTACCTATTTTTCATCCAGCGAACTAGTTCTAAATCTTCTATTTTGAATATAGGTTTTTCATCTAATAGATCAATTACATCTTTTGTTTTTATATCTTCTTCTATTGTAGTTGTAATTTCAAAAACAAAGGCCTCTGTAGGCTTGTTCCCTCTTCCAAAAGGAACTAGCACCCTATGACCAACTTCTAATTCATTTTCTAGAAAGTCTGGTACTTCATATGTAAATAAGTTGTCCGTATATATGCTATTGTTTCGTACTATGACTTTTGCATATTTTTTCATATATTAACCTCTATTTTCTATAATTAAAATACCTTCTACTTTCACCATTCTTCTCTAAAATTTAAGGGCGTGTCTCATAATAAAGAATTAATATAAATTCTTTTCTATGAGACAGCCCCTTATTTTTATAATAACGATTTAACTTTATCTAAAATAACATTAGCTACTTCTTCTTTCTTCATAATAGGATATTCTGAAATAATTCCGTCTTTATCTATGATTTTAACTATATTAGTGTCAACACCAAAGCCAGCACCTTCTTTAGTTAAATCATTTGCTACTATAAAGTCTAAATTTTTCTTCTTAACTTTATTTTTAGCATTTTCAATAAGATCATTAGTTTCAGCTGCAAAGCCTACTAGTATCTTATCATTTTTTATTTTTCCAATTTCATAAGCAATGTCTTTATTTCTATCTAAGCTTATAACTAAGTCGTCATCATTTTTCTTTATTTTTTTGTTACAATAACTCTTAGGTTTATAATCTGCAACTGCAGCACTTTTTATAATAACTTGATTTTCATCTAAATTATCTAACACCGCTTCATACATTTCCTGTGCAGATTCTATTTTTATAAACTTTTTCAGATTTTTTGGCGGTTCTAATTTTGTAGGTCCAGAAACTAATGTTACCTCAGCGCCTCTTTCTATAGCCTCTTTTGCTATTGCATAACCCATTTTTCCAGTAGAACGGTTAGTTAAGTATCTTACCGGATCTATAGCTTCTACAGTAGGTCCTGCTGTAATTATTATTCTTTCACCTTTTAAATCTTGTTTTTTTGTAAGAGCGCTAACAACAGCTTCAACTATATTTTCTGGAGAAGCAAGTTTTCCTTTACCCATATCTCCACATGCAAGTCTTCCACTTTCAGGCTCTATAAAATCATAATTTAATGCTTTTAATGTATCTATATTTCTTTGTACAATAGGATTTTCATACATGTTTGTATTCATTGCCGGAGCTATTAAAACTTTTCCTTTTGTAGCCATTACTGTAGTAGAAAGCATATCATCACTTATACCGCAAGCTATTTTACCAATAACATTAGCTGTAGCTGGCGCTATTAAGAATACATCTGCTTTTTTAGCTAAAGATATATGTTCTACATCCCATGTTTTAGGTTCTTCAAACATATCGCTAACTACATAATTTTGACTTAAAGACTGAAAAGTTAGGGGTGCCACAAATTCTGTAGCAGACTTAGTCATTATTACATGAACATTTGCACCAAGCTTTTTTAATCTGCTTACTACATCACAAACTTTGTATACGGCAATTCCACCACTTACGCCAATTACAACAGTTTTATCCTTTAGCATATCTTATTCCTCTTCTTTATTTATAGCTTCTTGTTCTTGCTTTTCTTCTAACTCAGCTAAATCTATTTCTTCTTGAGTTAATAATCTATATGTTATTTCACCTTCTGCAACTTCTTGAGTAGCTATGCATACTGGCTTATTTTCTCTTTGCTTATTCTCAACATATGGAGTAGATCCATCTATTATTTCTCTCGCTCTTTTTGCAACAGTACCTACTAAGTAATATCTGTTATCTATTTTGTTTAATACTTCATTGATTGATGGTTTTATCATTTTATAACTCCTCCTTGAACTTCTCTATTATATTATTCTTATATCTAGTAACTTTATTCTTTTCTGAAGATATTATAGCTTCTAATTCTCTAACTGATTTTTCAACATCTTCATTAACTATAAAGTAATCATAGTCATCAATTTGATTTATTTCTTTAAATGCACAGCTAAATCTTTTTTCTATCTCTTCTTGAGTTTCTGTACCTCTTCCAACAATTCTACTTTTTAGTTCTTCTAACGATGGTGGAAGCACAAATATAAATACTCCTTCAGGATAAACTTCTTTTATTTGTCTTGCTCCTTGCATTTCTATTTCTAATATAACATCTTGACCATTATCTAATGTTTCCATTATTGCAGATTTAGGTGTTCCATAGAAATTATCATAAATTTGAGCATACTCTAAAAATTCACCTTTTTCTATCATGCTAGTAAACTCTTCTTTTTCTAAGAAAAAGTAATTTACTCCATGAACTTCTCCATTTCTAGGCTTTCTTGTAGTAGCTGATACCGAAAGCTTTATTTGGTCATTTTGGTCTAATATTGCTTTACAGATTGTACCTTTTCCTGCACCTGATGGTCCTGATACAACAAGTAATAGGCCTTTTCTTTTAACCATTACATTTCTTCCTTTCTATTGTCTATTTATACTATTCTATATTTTGAATTTGCTCTCTTATCTTTTCCAATTCGCTTTTTATTTCAACAACTAAATTTGTTATATTTAAATCAGATGACTTAGAACCTATAGTGTTTGTTTCTCTATTCATTTCTTGAATTAAAAAGTCTATCTTTCTTCCTATAGACTCATCTTTAACTATAGTACTTCTTAATTGTCCTATATGACTTTTAAACCTTACTATTTCTTCTGTTATACTACTTTTATCTGCATATATAGCAACTTCTTGAGCTAATCTATTTTCATCTATTAAACTTGGATTATCTAATATTTCACTTATTCTATTATTTAACTTTTCTTTATAATCAATAACAACATTATAAGAATTCTTTTCAATCTCTTCAATTGTATTTTGAAGAATATCACATCTTTCTAATACATCTTGAGCTAATTTTTGTCCTTCTTCACTTCTCATTTCTTTTAGCTTAGTTAGTGTTTCCTCTAAAGCCTTACTTAACATAGACCATAGTAAGTCTTCATCCTCTTCTTTTTCCTCTGTTTTTATTATATCTGGGAATTTAGCAACATTCATAACACTTATATCATCAACTAAGTCAAATTTATCTCTTATTTCTCTTAATATATTTACATATTGATTTGCTAATGTTTCATCGAACTTTAAGTTTACATCTTCACTACCTAACAAGTCAAGCTTTATGTATATATCAACTCTACCTCTTTTGATGTAATTTTTGATAAAATTTCTAGCCTTATCTTCTAAAAAAGATATCTTTCTAGGAAGACGTATGTTTATATCACAATATTTATGATTTATTGTCTTACATTCTACTAAAAAGTAGTAGTTGTCATCTTTATATTCTCCTCTTCCAAAGCCAGTCATACTAATAGCCATATTATACCTCCAAATTTCCTTCACATATTTTTACTGAAGGTCCTGTCATATAAACAAAATCTTCTATATCTATTTTTACTGATCCACCTTGTGAAGTAACATTTACACTTTTACCTACTTTATCTAGATAATTACAGATAACTGCTGATGCAGTCATGCCTGTTCCACATCCTAAAGTATATCCGCAGCCTCTCTCCCAAGTATTCACAGTAATATTATTTTTATCTACTACTTTTACAAAATTTACATTTGTTCCTTCTGGGAAGATTTTGTATTTTTCAATTTCTCTACCATATTTTCGTACTTCTTCTAGATTAAGCTCGTCTACTAAAATAACAGTATGAGGAACACCCATATTAATTGAGCTTATATAAAATTCTTTATCTAATATTTGTACTCTTTCATTAATAAATATATCTTTATTAGTAACTACAGGTATATCTTTTGGAATAAAGCTTCCTTTTCCCATGTTTACTTTTATAGAATCTATCTCATTATCTTTTAGATTTATTTTTATTTTTTTTATTCCATCTAAAGTATATACATCAAATTCTTCTTTTCTAACTATATTATTGTCATAAACAAATTTTACAAAACATCTTAATCCATTTCCGCACATTGCAGCTCTAGAACCATCTGAATTGTAATACACCATTTCTACATCGGCATTATCAGAATTTTTAACTACTAGTATTCCATCTGCACCTACAGAAAACTTTCTATGACATACTACTTTTGCAAATTCACTATATCCATTTGAATCTATATTATCTTCTCTACCATCTATTGCTATAAAATCATTTCCTATTCCATGTAACTTCCAAAACTTCATATAATCGCCCCTTTTATATAAGTTACTAACTAAATATTATACAACATTCCCATGTTAAAATAAATAAGTAGATTAATTTTTACAATATAATATTATCCTCATAAAAAAACATAAGAATAAAATAACTAAAGGGTTGTAAATATAAAAGATATTAAGTATGTTTCATATCGATTATATACGCTTACTATTCACATCATGATTATTATGTGTAATAATTAATTTATTGATATTTATATGAAGGGAGTGTTTTTATGGCTTTAGATGGTTTAGTTATCCACTCATTAGTTGATGAACTTTCTACTAAGCTTGTTGGCGGTAAAGTTGATAAGGTTCATCAACCTGAAGATGATGAAATTGTTTTATATATAAGAAATAATAAAGAAAATTACAAATTGGTTTTAAGTTGTAGTTCTTCTAATCCTAGAGTTTATATTGCTAATGATTATAAGAAAGAGAATCCTAAAAAAGCACCTATGCTTTGCATGCTTTTTAGAAAGTACATACAAAGTGGAAATATAGTTGGTATCTCTCAAGTTGGATTTGAGAGAATAATAAAAATTAGTGTTGATTCACTAGATGAATTAAAAGAAAAAAGTACTAAAGATATCTACATCGAAATAATGGGTAGGCATAGTAATATAATTCTTACTCATAGCTTAGATAACAAAATTATAGATTCTGCTAAAAGGATACCTACAAGTATAAGTAGAGCTCGCCAAATATTACCAGGTATTACTTATGAGCTTCCACCAGCACAAAGTAAATTAAATCCTCTACACAATATCTCTAACAGTACTTTTATGGATTCTTTAAAATCATATGAAGGACCTATTTTCAAAGGAATTTATTCTAAGTTTTTAGGTATAAGTCCTATTATTTCTAAAGAAATCTGCTATAGAGCTAATGTAAATGAAAAAACTTCTATATCTGATTTATCTAATTCCAAATTAAACTCTTTATACAATGAGTTTAATAATTTATTTAAAGATATAAGAAATAATAATTATTCTCCATGTATAGTTGTTAATGAAAAAGTAGATAGAGTTGTTGACTTTAGTTGTATAAGTTTAAACCTTTACAATGAATTTAAATTTATAATTAAAGATAGTATGTCTACTATATTAGAAGATTACTATAAAACCAAAGACATAAAAGATAGAATTCACCAACGTGCTTCTGATTTAAAGAAAAGTATTTCAATAAAACTTGAACGACTTTATCATAAACAAGAAAAGCAAGAAGAAGAATTAAAAGAAGCTGAAAATGCAGATATATATAAAGTAAAAGGTGAACTTCTTACAGCTTATATTTATATGATTCAAAAAGGAATGGAAAGTATAGAAGTTCAAAATTTCTATGACCCTAACTATGAGAATATTTCTATTTCTCTTAAAAAAAACTTAACACCTTCTGAAAATTCTCAAAGGTATTTTAAAAAGTATAATAAATTAAAGACAGCTAAGAAAGAAATAACATCTCAAATGTCTATTAATAAAGAAGAAATAGATTATTTAGAAAATATACTTTTAAACATTGAAAACTGTGAGAATTTAGCTGAGCTACAAGATATAAAAGATGAGCTTATATCTCTTGGATATTCAAAAGCTTCAGGTAAACTTAAATCTAAAAAAGAAATTGCTAAACTTACAACTTCACCACATGAATTTATGTCTTCTGATGGAGTGAAAATTCTTGTTGGCAAAAATAATAAACAAAATGACCACCTAACACTTAGAATCGCGGATCCAGATGATATTTGGATGCATACTAAAAATATTCCAGGTTCCCACGTTATAATTAAATGTGCTGGTAAAGAAGTTTCAGAACAAACGATTTATGAAGGTGCAATGCTAGCAGCTTACTTTAGTAAATCCAAGATGTCCTCACAAGTTCCTGTAGATTATACTAAGAAAAAGCATGTAAAAAAACCTAGTGGTTCTAAACCTGGTATGGTTATTTATGAAACTAATAGTACTATGTATGTAACTCCTACAGAGGAAATGGTTGCATCATTAAAAAATAAAGATAATTAATAGAAAATGGTAAACAATCATTTAGTTAATAATTGTTTACCATTTTTATTTCCAAATTATTTCACATCGTGTTTAACTTCTTTTATATCATTATCATAAATTTTATATTGATGCTCTTCAACTACAGTTTTACTTTCATCCATCTTCCTATATATGACAACCTTATATCCATCACTATCTGTTTCAATATTAGTCTCATATACATATCTTACGCCATCTATAAGTTTTTCATTTCTACCTATCCAAGTTGGATAATCATATAACTCTACAACCGAAAATAATTTATCTTGAGCCTCTGCACTTATATACGTATCTAGGTACTCTTTTTCATACTTTGAATCAAAAACATAGTCTATATTTATATCTGTATTTCTATTTATACTGTCTAAATATTTTTTTGCTTGTAATCTTTGCTCTTCACTTAGTTTTTCTGCATACTTATCACTATTCATTACCTTAGGAATTAAATAAGTCGGAAACATTTCTTTTATAGAATCTACATACATTCCCCCATCCACAGCTTCTTTATAATCTATAAAATAGTAATTATTATTTTCATCTTTTTCAAATGTAAGAACCATAGGAAGCCCCCATGCACCACTTACAAGTGTAAATACATCATTTTCAAATTGAAAGCTTCCATAATTAACTATTGTATATACATCTAATTTATTTTCAATTTCTTTTTTTCCTAAAATCACATGCGCTTCCGTGTCTAGTTCTCCTAAATAATAGTCTTCATATATAGAATCTTTCACAGCATTTGATATAGCTTCATCTAAACTAGAACTTATTTTTCTATATTTAGATATCTTTTGTAGTAAAGCATTGAATTTTTCTTCATCTGAACTGTAATAGCTTATATTTTCTAAATCTAGTCTATTCTCTATATCACCTCTAGTAAATGTAAATTCGTATTTTACCTTTAAATTATCACTATAGGGTTCATCTAATATGTAATAATGTAACTCATCTACATTTTCTATTAGCGAAAATATAATAATAGAATTTATAAATAATTCATTTTTAATATCATCCTTATTTGTATTTATGTTATTTAAATTATAATAAACTTTAACAGCATAAGGTTCTTCACTAGTTGATAACTCTATTCTTTCTTTAAAACTCCCAAAGCCTAGACTCTGTATAAGATTATTAGTGTTACTGTTATCTCCTACATATGAGTTTTTATATTGAATTAAATTTTCAAAATTACCTTTTACTCTATCATCTGTAAGACTATTCTTACTTGTTAAAAGAATGCTACCTAAGATTAACACACAACTAATTCCTATAATACTTATTAACTTCTTTTTATTTTTAAATAGATTAGAATTTTTTATCATTTCAATTCTTTTCTTAAGAATTTTTTTATCATCAGCAATCCCTAATACTCCTATATTTTTAGGTACTATACTTATCCTCTCAATGATTGTTATAATAGTTCTTGCATAATTTTTATACTCATCTTCATTTAACTTAGAAACTACCATTTCATCTGTAGCTAGTTCCATATCTTCTCTAATTTTTTTAAAGAAAAACCATATAAATGGATTGAACCAGTGTACACATTGGAGTAATACAAGTAAATAATTAACTAAAATATCTTTCCTTTTATAATGAGAAAGTTCATGTAATAATATGTATTTAATTTCATCATCTTCTAAATCTAACATTGCATTTGGAAATAATATTGTAGGCTTTATTAGCCTACAAAGTGCAGGTGTTCTAATATCATCATTAACAACTAAATTTATATTCATCTTTATCTTCATTATGTTTTTACTTTTTTCTAAAATAAATTTTATATTTTCATCTTCTATTTTTTTCTTTATTTTAACTTGTTTGTTTAGTGTAAAGAATATAAAAATTGATATAAATAAAGTTGTAATAAAACCCGCCATCCATACCAATGGTAATACGTTTATAAATTTATATAAATTACTTATACTTTTATTTTCATCAATACTTCCATTATTATTAATAGATAACACTTTATTTTCTTTTTCATCTGTATTACTTGCTATATACTCATTATTTTCTTGTTCATAGTTATTATTACTGTTTAAGTCGCTATTAATAATTACACTACTATCTACTATGGCATTATTGGTTATATTAGATGGAATCTTATTAAATAAACTTATGCTACTTTGTGGACCAAATGGAACTATCAATTTTATTATTAATATCATCCATAAAAGATATGTCCATTTTCCACTTATTTTATCTTTTAGAAGAGTCTTTACTATAAGAATTACAATTCCCACTATACTTCCATATATAGACGCCTGTAAAACTAAATCCCATAATTTTTCCACTCTACTCCTCCTATTTTTTATTCATCTAATAAATTTTTAAGTTCTTCAATATCATCCTTAGACATTTTTTTATTCTTTATAAAACTAGCTATCATCATATTAATAGAGCCATTATATAGTTTCTCTAAAAATGAA
>OLNJ01001757.1_pt1 | contig 10222 bp, 9 predicted proteins | sample 1672191 | NCBI WGS metagenome assembly OLNJ01 (sample SAMEA3136657, study PRJEB25190) | human gut metagenome | biome: human gut; feature: human-associated habitat; material: faeces | place: Austria | collected 2013 | reverse complement strand
AGTTGCACATATAATTCCTAAAACTCCTCCAAGTGCAAAGAATAATAATATATTTTCTGCTATCGCACCAATAATAATTCCAATTCCAACACCACCAGCTAATCCTTTAGTTAAATATTCATAATCTTTTTCTGATAAAATTAATTTCTTCCACAACTCTTTTACACCTCATAATATATTGCCAAATTTTCTCTTATACTAATTAGACTTATACATTATAAAAAAAGTTCTCTATTATTTATATTTTCACATATTTATTTTCTCCAACTATAATAATATTGAATAACATTATTATATGAAAATTTTATATTATTGCTACTATAAATATATTTTATCTAAATATACTAATACACCTAGCTTAACAAAATCAAACTAGGTGTATTATAAGAAGTAATTATATTTTTTATTTTATAAACATTAATTATTTTTTTCATCAATTAATTCTTCAAGAATTTCAGCTGCATCTTCTACACAACCCCTACATGAACGTAGTACATTTCCTGTGCCTATTCCTTTTAACTCTTTGCATACTACAGATGAATTTTTTTCCTTAAATCTTTTTTCTATTTCATTTAATAACTTTACATCATCCCTTATTGGCTCAGCAGGATTATCTGGATTTACATTTCCTTTTAAATAATTAACTATAACGTATGCTCCCATTACAGCTCCACATACTTTATAAGCTCCTCCACTATATCTTCTAACCATATCTTTCATGGTAGATTCATCAACATCTACAAGATCACAAAAAGCACATGCTACTGCCTGTGAACATGTATATCTATTTTTGTGTAATTCAATTGCTTTTTCTTTCCTTAAGCCCATTTTAAATCCTCCCTTTTCATTTGACTCATAAATTTATTATACATTTTTCTCTTTGTAATGTCACTTACTTGGAAAAATATAGGTCTCCAAGGTAAGATTTAATTACCTTAAAGACCTATATTTTATTTAAATAAGTTTATTATTCTTTCCCATAAAGTAGGACTTTTTTCTTCATCCTTTAAAACTTCTATAGTTGCTTTTTTTATTTCTGGCGTCTTAATTACAAATTGTACTGATTGCACATTTGTATTTTTTTCTGAAGTAAATGATACTATTTCATCACTTGTTCCATCTAAATTATCAACCATTTTATCAATTTCATCTGTTATTTCTGTATCAAGATTGGCTGTCTTATCATTTAATTCTGTTGTTCCATTTGATAATTCCGTAGTTCCACCTTTTAATTCCGCAACACCTGAACTTAATTTTTCAGCTCCACTTTTTAAAGTAGATGTTCCGTTTACTAAATTTGTTGATCCTTCTACAAGTTGAGAATATCCTTGCAGTAATGTTTCTACTCCATTTGTATATTCATTAATTCCTACATCTAATTTATTATATTCTGATATTAATGTATTTATTGCTGTAGATAGGTTTGACATATTATATATCATATCATTTAATAATGCAGATAAACCTTGAATTGCATTATTAAATTCAGCATATTTAGTTTGTAATTCAGTTGCACCACCTAATACTTGTCCTATTCCATCTGAAATGTTATTTAAATAACTTTCTGTTCCACTAATCGATGCCATATTTCCTTGAAGTAAAGTTATAATTTGATTATACATCTCTATTTGAGTTTGAATTTGTATAATTTGACTATCATCTGCTTGTACCCCTGCTGCTAATAAATTATCTCTTGCTTCAGTAAGAACTGATATTTGTGATTTCATATTTTCTATAGCACTGGCATTATTACTTTGAAGATAATCAATATCTAATCCATTAGCATTCATAATAGATTTATAAGCTTCATAATTTGCATTTCCTTGTAATAATGTAATTGCTGAAACTAATTCATTTATACCAGTTTGAACATCAGAAGATGCTGAAACTAATTCACTTATACTTTCCTTGGACATATTAATATTATTTAATGCAGATCCTATTTCATTTAATGCATCTAAAACTTCCTTTGATCCACTTGTTAACTCTTTTGAATTGCTATTTAATTCTTGAAGTCCTTTATATACAGTTATAATACCGTCATTTAAAGAATTCACTCCAGTACTAAGACTATTCACTCCATTGGATAAATCATAAGCTCCATTATTTAATTCTATACTTCCATCATTAATAGAAATTGCTCCTGAATCTAATTTTTCTATTGCATCTGTTAATTCATTTACTTTATCTAATAAACTATTGGTATCTACATCTACACTTAGTCCCAATTTAACACCATTTATAGCCATTGAAGCCATTTCAAAATCATTAACATCAGCTTTGATACTAATTTCTTTTCCTTTGTTTGGTAAAATAATGTGAGAAATCTGTTTTGTACTTCCTACATTTGCTATTGTAGCCCCTTCAGCTTCAATATTATTACACTTTTCAGTATCTAATGTAATAGTAGTTTGTAAGGCATAATTTTCAAAAAATGTACTATTGCACTTTTCATTGTCTGTTATTGAAATTTTTATTTCTAAAGTTCCACTTTTTCCTGCTAATTCATTAGAACTTATCTCCTTACTGTCTAAATAATACTTTATATTTATATTCCATGGAATTTCAACTTCTTTTAAAGTACCTTCGTAATAAAGTTTATCAACACTATTGCTTCCGGTTATTTCACCATTGTTATATGATAAAGTGTCATTAGTATTCATATTTCTGATTTCACTATAATCGCCATAATCTAAAATATTTTGACTATCGAAAATATTTACTGCATAAGCACTACTAACTTCACCATTACCATCTAAATTAATATAAATAACTTCCTCTTTCCCTTGATTTTCAGTTGCATAATTGGTGTTATTTAAAATTGTATTTGATTCTGCCAAAGTAGATATTGGAACCATAGTATTACTAATTATTGTTGCTGTTAAAACTATCATTATAATTTTATTTTTACTTTTTTTCATATAAATCATTCTCCCTTCGATTAGCCATTTACTGCTTTATTTTCATTTTTTATTTTAATTTTGCTTTTATTTTTAAAAACTAACTTGTTCTATTTCTTTTAGTTCATTACTTAACTCCTTTTCTGTTGCAAAATCACCTTTTGGAACCATAATAACTAATGAATTAGATTTACCAAAAGTATCTTCTATTATCTTTGTATCACTACCTAACTTAGTACTTTCATCAAATATTTTTGAAGATCCATAATCAAAAGTATTTTTTGTCTGTGCTAAATAGGATGGTACCATTACGATTAAAAAAATAATAACTAAAGGTATCATTATTTTTCTAACACAATTTGCAAATTTATCAAATTTAGGTATTAATAATTTATGTTCAGTTTTATCAATAATCTTGTAACAATACATTGTAAGTACAGGAAGTAAAATAATAACAGTTACTAAACTTAGAGCTATAGCTTTTGCCATTACAATTCCCATATCTGGACCAATTTTAAATCTCATTAATATTAAGGCTGCAAATCCAATAACTGTTGTTATCCCACTTGAAAAGATTGAGCCAACACTTTTAACAGATGCTTGTACCATTGCTTCCTCTGGTTCTAACCCCTGCAACCTAAACTCTGTAAATTTATGCAATAAGAAAATTGCATAATCCATAGATACTGCTAACTGTAATACATTTCCCGCTGCATTTGTTACAAAGGAAATCTCTCAAAATAAAAGATTCGTTCCTTGATTTAGCATTATTGCTACGCCTATAGTTAACATAAACAATATTGGTTCAAACCAGGAAGTTGTTGTAATTGCTAATACGATTAAACATATTGGTATTATAAATAATATAATTTTACTAACTTCTTTAGAGGTAGCTTCTGTTGCAACTACAGTATTAACAACTGAACCTGCCATTGCATTATCATCACCAATTAAATTTCTTATTTCATTTACTGCTTCAATTCTTTTATTTTGATCAACAGTAACTGTAAATAATGCCGCTTCATCCTTGTAATAATCTTGAACTGTTTCTCTATCTAAAGTTTCAATAGGTTCTGTTATATTAACAACATCATCTAACCATGTAACATCTTGTACACCATCAATATTTAATAATTTATCTTTAATTTCTAAAGCCTCGGGTATAGTAATATTAGATACCATTACCCTTGCATTAGGTATTCCACCTTCAAATTCATCTTCCATAATATCTAAAGATATTGTAGACTTAGAATCATCTGGAAGATAATCGTTCATATCATAATTAACTGATACAAATTTACTGCAAATAAAACATAAAACTAGTGAAAGTCCAAATGTAAAAATTACAGTTTTTTTATGTTTAATAATTTGTCTAAAAAAAATTTCCATACTGCGTCTCACCTCTAACTAATTATCATTCGGTTTAAGTATATTTATGAAATACCAACAATACAATTACCAATAAAGTAATTCACTGTGGTATAATACACACATTGAGTACAAATTGTGTATTAATTTATTAAGGTTTTGTTAAAAGTATTTTATAAACTTATGTTTTGATAAATTAAGAGTTGAATAATAATTAAGTTATCTTTAAAATGTATAAAAAGTATAAATTGTTATATTATATAAATATTTTTATTTGAATGGAGCTTTTATATGGATAGACGAGTACGAAAAACCAGACTAAAACTAAATGAATCTTTAATGATACTAATAAAAGATAAAAACATTAATCAAATTACTGTTAAAGAACTTACAGACTTAGCTGACATAAATAGAAAGACTTTTTATTTACATTATAAGGATATCTTTGATATGGTAGACAACATTAAAGAGCAATTACTAGTAGAACTTGAGAGTGTAATATTATTTCACAATTCATCTTGTACTAACTCTGATGAGCCTTATTCATTAATGAAAGATATATTGGAATTTATTGATAAGAATAGTGAGCTATTATCAATTTTCTTAGGTCCTCATATTAATGCGGATTCTATTTTTATAGAGAAAATTAAGGAAATTATGAAAAGGCTATGCATAGATGTTTGGAATAGATTATATCCTAATGCTGATCCTAAAAAATATGACTACTATTATTCTTTTACTTATTATGGAATAATAGGGCTAATTCAAGATTGGATAAATACTAGTAAACAAGAAAGTATAGAATACATGGCGAAACTTACTAGCGACTTGGTAGAAAGTTCCTCAAAAATATTATATTCATAAAATACAAAAATAATTAGACCATAGGTGGTCTAATTATTTCAATAGCTTATTTAAAATACTCAATTCCTATAGCATTTCTTACATCTCTTAATGTATTAGATGCTATTTTTCTTGCATTATTACTACCTTCTTTCAGTACCTCATATACATAATCTAAATTTTTCTCATATTCCTTTCTCCTATTTCTAATTGGTTCTAGCTCAGCTTGAATTATTTCATTTAAATATTTTTTTACTTTTACATCACCAAGTCCCCCTCTTTGATAATGCATTTTCATTTCTTGCAATTTATCTATTTCATTGCAAAAGGCATCTAAATAGATAAAAACAGTATTATTTTCTATAGTTCCTGGATCTTCTACTCTAATATGATTAGGATCAGTATACATTGACATTACCTTATTTTTTATTACATCTGGTTCATCACTAAGATAAATTGCATTATTTAATGACTTACTCATTTTTGCTTTTCCATCAATACCAGGTAATCTACCTAATCCTTCCTTTGGTAATATAGCCCTAGGCTCTACTAGAACATCTTCTTTATAAATATTATTAAAACTTCTTACTATTTCTCTTGTTTGTTCTATCATAGGAAGTTGATCTTCACCTACTGGTACTATATTTGCTTTAAACGCTGTAATATCTGCTGCTTGACTTACTGGATAAATCATAAATCCCGCAGGAATACTCATATTAAAATTTCTTTCTTTTATTTCACTTTTAACTGTTGGATTTCTTTCTAGCCTTGCAACTGTAACTAAATTTAAATAATGCATTGTAAGTTCATTTAATTCTGGAATTTGTGATTGAATAAAAATAGTAGATTTTGATGGATTTATTCCTACAGATAAATAATCTAAAGCAACCTCTATTAAATTATTTCTTATTTTTTCAGGGTTTCGTGCATTATCAGTTAATGCTTGTTGATCTGCAATCATAATATAGCTATTATATAATTCACTATTTTGCAAGGTAACCCTATTCTTTAAAGAACCTATATAATGTCCTATATGAAGTTTTCCCGTTGGTCTATCTCCTGTTAAAAGTGTTTCTTTTTTCATTACTTTCACTCCTTATTTCATAACTTTTTCTATCTATTGTTTATTCAAAACTTCTAGATGTATTATTCTTGAATAATAATTTTAAAAACAAAAAAACTCCCTCCTATAACTAATAGGACGAAGTTATTATCCGTGTTGCCACCTAAATTGTATAAATAAATTTATACCACTCTAACTAAAGTACTAACATACTTTAACTGCTGTAAGGTGCAGTTCACCACTAAGATACTCTTAAAACTTTAATTTCACCTTGTTCCTCAAAGGTCCATTCATTAAATTTTTTCTTGCTAAGCTTCCACCACTCCTAGCTCTCTTTATTGAACCTAAATTTAATTACTCTTCCTCTTCATAGGATTTTTTTATACTTTTAATGTATTATATTCCTCTATTTTGTAAATGTCAAACATTTGAGAAGACTAATTTAATATCGCCTTTAATTGTTAACCATTTAATATATTTTGATTGACAAACTATTTTATCTCCAATATAATACTTTCTATGGAGGTAATTATGTTAATAAAAGGAAAAGTTTTAAAAATTTTAGAAGAAAATAAAGGTAAAAATATTTCTGGTGAGGAAATTGCTAAAAAACTTAATATTTCGAGAACTTCCATATGGAAAGCAATTAATGCACTTAGAAGTGAAGGCTATACAATAAATGCTGTTACTAATAAAGGTTATTCCCTAGCAACAAATACAGATTTTATTTCTAAAGAAGGTATTTCTTTATATTTAAATAATGAATATTCAAAAATTGATATCTATACTTACAAATTAGTCTCTTCTACTAATGATGTTGCAAAAACTTTAGCTTTAAATGGTGCTAAACATGGTACGGTTATAATTTCCGAAGAACAAAGTGCAGGTAAAGGTAGGCTTGGTCGAGTATTTTATTCACCAGCTAATACTGGAATTTATATGAGCATTATACTTAGACCTAATTTAACTGCAATGGATTCAGTTTTAATAACAACTTCTGCTTCTGTTGCTATATGTAATGCAATTCAAAAAGTAACAGGAATAGAATGCCAAATAAAATGGATAAACGATATTTACTTAAACAATAAAAAAGTAGGAGGAATATTAACAGAAGCTTCTACTAATTTTGAAAGTGGAACTATTGATTATTTAATTTTAGGAATAGGACTTAACTTTAATAAGCCTAAAGAAAGTTTCCCTAAAGAACTTGAAACAATAGCCTCTTCATTATTTAGTAATAACAATGGAAATATCAATAGAAATATTCTTTGTGCAGAAATAGTAAATAATATCCTAAGTATGATTCCTCAAATTAAAAGTTATGACTTTATATCTGAATATAAGAAAAGAAGTATTATTTTAAATAATGAAATTGTCTATATAAGTGCTGGTGTTTCATCCATTGGTAAAGCTATTGATATAAATAATGATGGTTCTTTAGTTGTTAAACATGATGATGGTTCTATAAAAGTTTTAAATTCTGGTGAAGTAACTATTAGGAGGTTAAATTAAATGAATAAATTATCAACGAAATCACTTATTTTATGTTCACTTTTTGCTGCATTAATTGCTGTTGGTGCTTTTATTAAAATTCCAATACCTGTAGTACCATTTACTTTACAAGTTTTATTTACTACACTAGCAGGCCTTTTATTAGGACCTAAACTTGGAGCTATTTCTGTAGGGATTTATTTACTTATAGGTTTAATAGGTATTCCTGTATTTACTCAAGGTGGTGGACCAAGTTATATTTTCCAACCAACCTTTGGTTATTTAATAGGCTTCTTAATAGGCACATATTTTACTGGATATATTGCGCATAAAGATAAGGATCCATCTCTTAAAAGACTAATATTTGCAAGCATTGGTGGATTAACAATTGTATATATTATAGGTATGATTTATTATTATTTAATTGCAAATTATTACTTAAATTCTCCAATCACAGCTAGTGCTGTAATGTTGTATTGTTGTCTTTTATTTATCCCAGGTGATATTGCTTCATGCATTGTAAGTTCATTAATTGCTAAAAGAACTCTCCCTATAATAAAAGGTCAATTACTTACAAATGAATTTAATAGTCAAACCTAAAGAAAAGATTATAGATAATATATTTTAATAAATATAAAACTTTAGTATAAAAAAACAATACCATATAGCATAATACTACTTATGGTATTGTTTTTATTATAAATTACTTGAAATATACCCTATCTTTTCTAACTATTTAATTCTTCTATTAATTTCTTAACAGTTGTAATTTTGTCTAACCTATATGCATTTTCACCACAAAATACAAGTGAATTATCAACATCACCTTTTACTGCACGCACTAAAGCACCTGTTATGCAATAAGGTATAGTTGCCATATCACATTTCTTTAAGCATTTATAACATTTACTTATTTTTTCATTTGTTAACTTTCTTTCTTCCATGAATTTATTACTTATAGCTCGCCCTGGCATACCAACTGGACTTTTTACAATCATTACATCTTCCTTTTTAGCATTTATATATGCCATCTTAAAATTAATATGAGCATCACATTCTTCAGTTGCTACAAATCTTGTTGCCATTTGAACTCCTGCGCATCCTAAATTCATATAATGATTAATATCATCTCTATCATAAACGCCACCTGCAAATATTACCGGTATTTTCTTATTATATTTTTCTTCATATACCTTTACTATTTCAATAATTTCAAGCACTTCTTTGTCATAACCTTTTGATTCATATTCTTTTAAACTTTCGCTTGAAAATCCTAAATGTCCACCTGCCTTTGGACCTTCAATAATTACCATATCTGCAGTTCTACCATAACGTCTATCCCACATTTTTAAAATAACACTTGCAGACTTTGGTGGAGATACTATAGGTGCTAATTTTATATTTGACCCTTCTGTAAACTTTGGTAAATCAGTAGGTAATCCTGCACCTGATATAATTAAATCAGCACCATTATCAATTGCGCATTTTACATACTCTTCATAATTTCTAGTGGCGCACATAATGTTAACACCAATTATTCCACCATTTGATATTTCTTTTGCTTTTTTAATATGTTTACCTAATGCCCTAATATTAGCTGTTAATGAATCTTTTCCAAAATCCTCTTCTAAAAATCCAGGTTGTGCTGCTGATATTACTCCTATTGCTCCTTCTTTTGCTACTGCTCCTGCAAGCGAAGACAAGCTTACACCTACTCCCATTCCCCCTTGAATTATTGGAACCTTTGCTTCTAAATCTCCTATAATCAATGAATTTAATTTCATATATTAATCCTCCTAGTTATTCCATCTAATTTATATAGTTTTTATAACTACATATTATATCATTAGTATATATAATGTATTTTTAGATGTCAATGTGCAATCATCAAATATTTTGATTCTAAAACTATTTATAAGAAAATAAAGCTAAGTCACTCTTAGCTTTATTTTAAAAATTTATTTTATTAATGTTTCAAATAATCTATTATATCTGTTAATGTATTTAAATCTACAAAACTAACACTTTTATTATATGTTTCTATTAAACCTTTAACATCTGCAGTTCTTTCATCTTCAGGTATCTTTTTTATTTTAGTATATAATAACTTCATCATAGACTTATGCAGAAAGTTTAATTTTGAATAATCTATTCCTCCTCTTAAGTTAAATATTTTAGCTTTTTCAAAGATTTCAGGTGAAAGCTGTTTAGAAATATTACTTTTTATAGACTTAATATTTTCATCATCTTTTGGATCTGCCAACCCAACTGTTATAATTATTATTTTTTTATTATTAGGATTACTAATTTTCTTAAAAGTTTTCTCCATGCCTAATATACCACCAGCATATAAACCACCAAGATAAATAATCTCATCATAATCGTTTATCTCTGTAACCTCTTTAAAATTTAAACATTTTAAATTTATTCTTTTAGCTAACTCTTCTGCATATTGTTGTGTTGTTCCATAATGGCTACCATAAATAACAATACTATTCATCATTTCCAACCCCTCATAATTCATTTTTAAATTCTCATATTTTAATTCTTAATACTA
>OLNJ01001753.1_pt1 | contig 10268 bp, 6 predicted proteins | sample 1672191 | NCBI WGS metagenome assembly OLNJ01 (sample SAMEA3136657, study PRJEB25190) | human gut metagenome | biome: human gut; feature: human-associated habitat; material: faeces | place: Austria | collected 2013 | reverse complement strand
ACGCCATCATCCGTATGGCCCGCATGCGCGGCAAGTCCACGCGCTGGGTGCTCGGCACCGACCACGCCGGTATCGCCACGCAGACCAAGGTCGACAAGAAGCTCAAGAGCGAGGGCATTAGCCGCCTGGAGATTGGTCGAGACAAGTTTGTCGATGCCTGCTGGGACTGGACCCACGAGTACGGCGGCATCATCGTCGAGCAGATCAAGCGTATGGGCTGCTCCGTCGACTTCGATAACGAGCGCTTTACCATGGACGAGGACTATGCCCAGGCCGTGCGCAAGGTCTTCTGCGACTGGTACCACGACGGTCTGATCTATCGCGGCAAGCGCATCGTCAACTGGTGCCCCAACTGCACTACCGCCATCTCGGACGACGAGGCCGAGTACAAGGACGAGAAGGGTCACCTGTGGCACCTGCGTTACCCGCTGACCGAGCCGGTCAACGGCCAGGACTACATCGTCGTCGCCACCACGCGCCCCGAGACCATGCTCGGCGACACGGGCGTCGCCGTCTCCCCGAAGGACCCCGAGAAGGCCGCCTTTGTGGGCAAGACCGTCAAGCTCCCTATCGTCGACCGCGAGATCCCCATTTTTGAGGATTGGCACGTCGACGCCAACTTTGGTTCCGGCTTCGTTAAGGTCACCCCGGCACACGACCCCAACGACTACGCCATGGGTCAGGCTCACGACCTGCCGCAGATCAACATCTTCGATGAGCACGCGGTGGTCGTCGAGGGCTACGGCGAGTTCACCGGGATGAACCGCGACGAGTGCCGCGAGGCCGTCATCAAGTGGTTCGAGGAGCACGACCTGCTCGATCACGTCGAGGACCTCGACCACTCCGTCATGCATTGCTACCGTTGCGACTCAGCTCTGGAGCCGTGGCTGTCCGAGCAGTGGTTTGTGGCCGTCGACAAGCTCAAGGGGCCGGCGCTCGACGCCGTCAACTCCGGCAAGGTCACCTTCCACCCCGCGCGCTGGACGCAGATCTACACCACCTGGATGGAGAACCTCAAGGACTGGTGCATCAGCCGTCAGCTGTGGTGGGGCCACCGCATCCCCGTGTTCTACTGCGAGGACTGCGGCTGGGAGGACGCCCTGACCGAGGATACCGACGTGTGCCCCAAGTGCGGCGGCCATCACGTGCATCAGGACGAGAACGTGCTGGACACCTGGTTCAGCTCGCAGCTGTGGACCTTCGCCACGCAGGGCTGGCCGCAAAAGCCGGAGCTGCTCGAGGGCCATCACCCTACGACGGCGCTTGTCACCGCTCGCGACATTATCGCGCTGTGGGTCGCCCGCATGGTCATGAGCTCGCTGTACTTCCTGGACGAGGTGCCGTTTAAGGACGTTGTCATCTACCCGACGATTCTGGCCAAGGACGGCAGTCGCATGTCCAAGTCCAAGGGCAACGGTGTCGACCCCATGGACCTCATTGGCATGTACGGTGCCGACGCCATGCGTTACAACCTGCTTACGCTGTGCACCAACAACCAGGACGTCAAGTTCGACGCGAACATCGACAAGAAGACCAAGAAGCTCATCGACAGCCCGCGCACCGAGCAGGCCAAGTCGTTTGTGACCAAGATCTGGAACGCCAGCCGCTTCCTGCTTATGAACATGGAAGGCTACACGCCCGGCGAGCCCGTCGTGGAGACGCCGGCCGACGCCTGGATGTTCAGCCGTCTGGCCAAGGCCGTGAAGATGGTCACCGAGGGTATTGAGAACTACACCTTTGGCGATATGGCCCGCGGCGTGCAGCAGTTCTTCTGGAACGAGGTCTGCGACTGGTACGTCGAGGTCACCAAGGCCCGCCTGAAGGGTGAGGGCCGTCTGCAGGCGCAGCGCAACCTGATCTTTGTGCTCGACACCTCCATTCGCCTGATGCACCCGCTCATGCCGTTTGTCACCGAGGAGATCTGGGATAACATGCCGGCGAGCGTGCTCGACCTGGATGCCGAGGGCAACGTGGACCGCGCCGAGGCGCTCATGATCGCCAAGTGGCCCGAGCCCGCCGACTACGCCAAGTACATCGACGAGGACGCCGAGCGCGCGTTTGAGCTGTGCCGCACCGCCGTTTCCGCCGCCCGCGCCACGCGTTCGCGCTATCGCTTGAGCCCTAAGGCCGAGCTCGACGTGGTCGTGCGCGCCGGCGCCGAGGACATCGAGAAGCTCGAGAGCCTGCGTTCGACCATTGAGCCGCTGGCCAACACGGCTTCGCTGGTCATGGGCGCCGACGTTGAGAAGCCGGCTGCGAGCATTGCCGTTGTTGACAGCGGCGTCGAGGTCTTTGTGGTGCTCGAGGGCAAGGTCGACCTTTCGGCCGAGAAGGCGCGCCTGGAGAAGGAGATCGCCGCGGCCCAGAAGGAGCTCGCCGGCTGCGAGAAGACGCTTGCCAACGAGGGCTTTGTGGCTAAGGCCGCTCCCGCGGTGGTCCAGAAGAAGAGGGACCGTGCAGCTGAGCTCAAGGAGATCCTGGCGGCGCTGACTGCTCAGGTTGCTGACTTCTCGTAAGGTTTACTCGGGGGCGCGTCCCGACGCTTTGCTCTCCGCTGCGGACACCTATTCCGCCGTTCTAACGAACGGCGGCTGACTCGACGCTGCAAACGCCTCTGATGGCCAATCTGCCGTTCAACTTCGGGCGCATGGGCATAAGCCCTATGCGCCCTTGTTTCACGGCACCTTGGCTCATCAGAGGCGTTTTCGCTGACTATCCTCAACCTATACTGTTTTATTTTTCTATGAATGGCGGTTCTGAAAATGCCTAAGCGTTCTGGCTTGTATACCGTTCCTTTTGAGTTTGATTTGCTTTCGTTTGGTGAGGCTGTGGGGCTTGCTGCTGATACGGGGCGGATTTCTGGGGATGCTGGGCCTCTGCTTGAGACGGTTGTCGATATGCTTGATGAGCTGGGACGTCCGGACGAGTATTTCGATTGCATTCAGGTTGCCGGTACCAATGGCAAGACTTCGACCACGCGTTTTTCGGCTGCCATCCTTCGCGGCGAGGGGCTCAAGACCGCTCTGTATACGTCGCCGCAGCTGGTACGCTATCCCGAGCGCATGGAGGTCGATGGGCGCGTCGTGAGCGATGAGGCGTTTGCCCGTGGCGTTTCTGCCGCCGTCGAGGCGGGGCATCGCGTGAATACTCGACGTGTGGCGGCGGGAGAGCGCGCCTATACCATCACGCCGTTTGACCTGCTGACGGCTGCCGCACTGGTGGTGTTTGCCGAGGCTGCGGTGGACGTTGCCGTGCTTGAGGTTGGCATGGGCGGCCGTTGGGACGCTACGAGTGCGACAGATCCCGTCGCCGTTGCCATCACCGGTATCGGGCTCGACCACACTCGCATCCTGGGCGACACGCTCGAGGCCATTGCGGGGGAGAAGGCTGCGGTCATCAAGCCCGGGCGCTTAGTTGTGCTGGGCGAGGGCACGCACGAGCCGAGCGTTCAGCGCGTGATGGATGCCCGTTGTCGTGAGTGCGGCGTTGTGCCGCTGGTGGTGAGCCACTCCACGACCAAGGTGCCGGCGCATGTGGGCGATACGGTGGAGTTCAGCTGCACCACGCCGCGTGCTATTTATACGTCGAGCATGGTTAAGCCGGCGTATCAGCCGCAGAATGCTGCGTGCGCGATTATGCTTTGCGAGGGGTATTTGGGTCGCGAGCTCGACCATGAGGCGCTTGATGCATCGCTTATGGTCTGTCCCACGCCGGGCCGTTTTGACGTGCTGGGAACCAATCCGCTCAAGCTGATTGATGCCTGCCATAACCCTCAGAGCTGCGAGAACTTTGTGAGCGCGCTGGATGAGATCGATCCGTGCGTAGAAAATCGGCCCACGCTGCTGTGCGCCGCACTGGCAGACAAGGACGTGGCGGGCATCGTCGACGTGCTGATCCCGGCCTTCCCGCGCGTGGTTGTGACGCAGACCGATTCCGACCGCGCCCTACCGGCAGAGGAACTCGCTGCCCTGGTGGACGCGGACAAGCTTGTGGGCGTGTACCCCAGCGTGTCCGAGGCCCTCGCCGCCTTCGATGCCACGGGCGAGCCCTTCGTAGCCGCCGGCACCATCACCCTAGCCGGCGAAGTAGCAGGGCTGCTCCGCTAGAGCCCCTCCGCAGGGCGGCTGCCTTGGCCCCCTCATCAGTTGCGGTGAAATAGTTCCTTTTGGGTTCTAGCAGCCCATCCAGGAACTATTCCACCGCAACTTATTGAGGGGCTGTTGGGTAAAGGCTAGTCTAGGCGGACCGGATCGTGGGGGTAAGCGTTGAGGATCTCGACGCCGGACTCGGTGATCAGGGCCAGGTCTTCGATGCGGACGCCGGTGTGGCCGGGGAGGTAGATGCCCGGCTCGATGGAGAACGTCATGCCCGGCTCTACGACCTGCTCGTTGACAAGCGAAACGTCGCCCGGCTCGTGGTCCTGCAGACCAATCGAGTGTCCCAGGCGATGAGTAAAGTACTGCCCATAGCCCGCATCCTCAATCACGTCGCGCGCGGCACGGTCCAGGTCGCACATGCGCACGCCTGGGGCGATGAGCGCCTCGGCGGCCTCGTTGGCGCGGCGCACGATGTCGTAGATGCGTGCCGTCTCCTCGTCCGGCTCGCCCCAAAAGAACGTGCGCGTCATGTCCGAGCAGTAGTTGCGGCGGCGTCCGCCAATGTCGAACAGCACCACGTCGCCGCGCTTGAGTACGGTGTCGTCGGGCTCGTGATGCGGGTCTCCGGCGTTGGCGCCAAAGCTCACGATGGGCGGAAAGCTAAAACCCTCGCAGTCGTGTTTGCGGTACAGGTCGAGCATCTGGTCGGCAATTTCGCGCTCCGTCACGCCCTCGTGAACGAGCTTGATGGCATCGGCCATCACGGCGTCGTTGGCGGCCGAGGACACACGCATGAGCTCCTGCTCGGCGGCATCCTTGTGGGTGCGTGCCGCGGTGACGGCAAAGTCGCCCAGGAAGAACTCGCTCGCGGCATGGCGCTCCATAAGCGGCATCAAAAAGCCGGATCGCATGACGGTGTCGATACCGAGCGGTATGGTCGGGTCGATCTCACTCGCGATGGCGTCTGTCACGACGTCGGTATCGGTGTGGTAGGCAACGCGTGCATTGTCGTACTCGGGCAGCTGATGCAGGGCGTTGACCAAGATCACGGGCTCGCTTCCGCGCGCGAGCAGCACGCCACAAAAACGCTCGAACATATCGGCATAAAAGCCGGTCAGGTAATAAATCGACCACGGGTCGTTTACGAGCAGCTGCGCGCCGGGGTGCTGAGCCTCGAGCGCATCGAGCACGCGCGCCACGCGCTGATCATCGACATGTGCCATGAAACATCCTTTCGCTAGGGTGCCACCATGGTATCCCCAATGCCGAGGTAGTCAATTTGGGACGGGGCTATTTTAGCTGCGTCAAACATGCGGAATGATTTTTCTGGGACGGGGATTAGGTAATCATTGGGTTCCGAATGATTACGTTTGGGCAAAAGTAGTCATAAGAGGTCCGTCTCAAATGAGCTGGTTTCAAAAGTATGGCGGATTACGGGGCTGGACCTGTATTACTTGACCATGGGAAAAATCGCGAAATTAAAACCGCAGGTAGAGGGCTTATTAACAATCGAAAATTGCCGGTATGGATGGGGGTCTCTGAATCAGCCCCGTAATCCGGCATAGTTTTGAAATGGCACTAAAGTAGGCACAAGCTAAATGCCGATTCCATGGAAAGTTGCGGTGGAATAGTTCCTGGATGCTGGGGTTTTGGCGGAAATCAGGAACTATTTCACCGCAATTGAGGAGGGGCGGGGTGGATGGCGGGGTAGCTAAAAGAGCCCCGTCCCTGATTAGCTACTTAAACTCGGTCGATGTCCATGCTGGCGATGAGGTCGGTACCTGTGTCAAGGAGGTTGGGGAGGACTACGTCGCCCATGCGGATGGGGGCTTTGACGACCAGGCCGCGGATGAGGTCCATGGCCTGGGCATGGAGTGCCAGCGGGATGGCTTCGGCCGTGCGCGCGGGCAGCAGCGCCTCATCGCCACCGGATACGGCCACCGTGGTGGTAAGCACGCGCATGGGGCAGGTGAGCTCCTGATGCGCGAACGTATCACCGCGCGGGCAGCTGTTGCCGGTTACGGAGCGCACCTCTACCACGGCGCCGTCTGGGCTGCGCTCGACCTCCACGGTCAGGAGGCACTCGGATGGGCAGGTGGTGCAGTTGAACTGCAGCGTTTCAATTGCGTTTGTGCTCATGACTCTACGCCTCCTCAATAGGGTCAACGGACAGGACAATCTCGCTGGCACCTAGGTCGAGTGCGCGCTGAATCACCTTTGCCGGCAGCGGGAAGCTTTCCATGACGCTCGGTTTAAACGGGCGGACCTTGCCCGCAAACAGTTCCTCGTCGCCTGCCAGAATACGTACGCGGGCGGCGTTGACCGGTCGGCGTACGCGGAAGTTGAGCTTAGTGAGCCCGACGGCCGTAATGTGACCCGGCAGTGCGTAGCCTGCGATGCCGGCGGGGGAGACCGTGAGCTCGCAGCCCGCGTCCGCCACTCCCGCCGCGGTGCCGACAGTCCCCAACGCCCACGCCGCCGCAGCCGCGCCGGCGCGTTCGGACTCGGTCGTCACGTTGTCGGCCAGGTCGTGCACGTGCAGCACGTTGCCACAGGCAAAGATGCCCGGCACGCCCGTCTGCAGGCTCTGGTCCACCACGGCGCCGCGCGTGCGCGGGTCAAGCTCAACGCCCGCGCCCACCGAAAGCTCGTTCTCGGGAATCAGGCCAACCGAAAGCAGTAGCGTGTCGCACGGAACAACGCGCTCGGTCCCCGGAATGGGTGCAAGACGCTCGTCGACTTGGCTCACCTCGACGGCCTCCACGCGGTCGTGCCCGATCACGCGCGTGACGGTGGTGGACAGGTGCAGCGGAATGCCAAAGTCGTCCAGGCAGTTCTTGACGTTGCGGCGCAGGCCGTTGGCGTAGGGCATGAGTTCGTACACGCCCTCGACCGAAATCCCCTCGAGCGTGCAGCGGCGCGCCATGATAAGCCCGATGTCACCCGAGCCTAAAATGACGGCGCGCGAGCCGGGTTTGAGGTTCTCGATATTGATGTATCGCTGCGCCAGGCCGGCCGTAAACACGCCGGCGGGGCGGCTGCCGGGGATCTTGATCTCGCTGCGCGTGCGCTCACGGCATCCCATGGCAAGGACGACCGCTCGCCCGGTGAGCTGTAGCATGCCGGCGGGGCTCATGAGCGTGACGGTATGGACTGCGGTAAATCCTGGGGCATCGTCCACGCCCGACGCGCCCTCGCCCTCGTCCGAATCAATCCCAATCACCATGCTGCCCAAGAACAGCGCAATGTCGGTCGCCCGCACCTGATCGATAAAGCGCTGCGCGTACTCGGGACCGGTGAGCTCCTGCTTAAAGTGCGAAAGACCAAAACCCGGGTGAATGCACTGGCGGAGGATTCCGCCCAGATGCTGCTCACGTTCAACGATGGCCACGCGCGCGCCGGCTTTATGCGCGACAAGCGCGGCCGCCATGCCGGCGGGGCCGCCGCCGATAACGACCATGTCGAACGCCTGTGTCTGCACTGTCCCAGTAGCTCCTGCTTCCGCGCATCCGTCGCGCGTATCAAATGTCGCCATCTTAGCGCACCCCCTTCAGCGGTCCCTCGACCAGCCAAGATCCGGTATCCTCTAACAGCACCTCGCTGGGGTCGCAGCCCAGCTCGCGCACTAGGATTGCCATCACGCGGCTCTGGCAAAAGCCACTTTGGCACCGACCCATGCCGGCACGGCAGCGGCGCTTGACACCCTCGACCGAAACCGCCCCCGGGCGTCGTCGGATCGCGGCCACGATCTCAGTCTCGGGCACCGTCTCGCAGCGACAGACGATCTGCCCCCAAGCGGGGTCGGACTCAATGAGCTCTGCCTTGCGCGCAAGCGGCGCACGGTCAAAGTCGTCCGGTGCGCGGCGTATCGGGTCCCAATCGTTCCGTTCGCGCAGGGCCACGCCGGCATCGCGCAGCACCTGCTCCATGCGCTCGGCAATGGCTGGCGCGCTTGCCACGCCCGGCGACTGAATACCTGCCGCCTGGAACAGCCCCGGCACCACGGCGGACTGCCCAATAAAGAAGTCGTTCGTTCCCTTAATGACCGGGCGCCCGCCGGCAAACGCGCGCACCACGCGGCGCGTGTCCAGGTCGGGCACCAGCTTGCGCGCGCCGCTCAGCAGTGCGTTGACATCGCTCGCATAGGTCTGCGTGTCGCCGGGCTCGCGCTCGGCGGCCGTCGCGGTAATCACGGTGTTGCCATGTACGGTACCCGTGACGATAACACCCTTGGAAACCGGCGTGGGAACAGGGTAGAGCGGCATGAGCGCACGCGGCTCCTTGTCCAGCACCACGATGTTGCCCTGGCGCCAGACCATCTGGAACTCCTCGGCGCCCGCCATATGCGAGATGTCCGCGGCGCCGTTGCCCGCGGCGTTGATCAGGTAACGGCAACGCACGTCGCCGGCGGGCGTCGCCAGCGTAAAGCGCGCAGCCCCGTCGGTAGCCTCGCCGCCAGCAACCTCAATCGCTTCCACCGGCGCGGACCGCATAAACGTCACGCCGTTGGCCACGGCGTTCTCCAACGCGGCGATGGCCACTTCAAACGGATCTACAAAACCGGTCGAAGGGCACCATAGCGCACATGTGGCCTGGGCACTCGCGCGCGGCTCCAGCTCGTGGATGCGCTTGGGGCCGATGATTGACAGCTCGGGTACGCCGTTGGCCAGGCCATTCTGGCGCAGCTTCTCCAGGTGCGCGCAGTCTTCGTCGTTGAAGCCCAGCACCATCGACCCAGTGCGGCAGAACAAAAAGCCTAGCTCCTGGGCCCACTTGCCATATAGCTCACAGCCGCGAGCGTTGACCTGCGCCTTTACCGTGCTCGGAGCCGGATCGTAGCCGGCGTGCACCAGGCCGCCGTTGGCCTTCGACGCGCCCAGCGCGATATCGTTGGCCGCCTCGACCACACAAATGGACAGGTCATAGCGCGCGAGCTGCCGCGCGATGGCGCACCCGGTGATGCCCGCGCCCACAATTGCGATATCAAACGTTTCCGTCACAGTGCCTCCCAGAAGAGTTGACAGGCTGTCAATAGGACTATCCTACGGTCTGCACACCCCCGGTGCGGCGGCAATGCGGTGAACAGCCCCAACTGCATCCGCCAACGGCAGGCGAGGGGAGACTCAGGACCATCGGTGACCTCGTCTGCCGTCCCTGGTGTCAGAAGGTTGTCTCGTTCTGTAACAGTAAGCAGAAGAATTGGGTTCTAGATGTTACAGATCGAGACGTTTGCCAGGCGGGTCCTCCGTTTGTCTTGATTTGTAACAGTAAGAGGAGAAAAGCGGTCCTATGTGTTACAGATTGAGATTTAAAGTCATGGAGAGACTCTTCTGTCTCGATCTGTAACATCTAGGGACCGTTTTGGGGTCTAGATGTTACAGATTTAGATGAACCTATCAGTCGGTTTCGAATGTCTCAATCTGTAACGGCTAGACCTGTTTTTGCCGAGTTGTTGTTACAGATTGAGATATTGAGATTGGACGTTTTCCTTTGTCTCAATCTGTAACAGACAGAAGGGTTTCTGACCCCTAGTTGTTACAGAAGGAGATTGAAGTCGGGGAGGGGTCACTGTGTCTCGATCTGTAACACCTAGACCCGGATTCCGCTCCCACCTGTTACAGATTGAGATGTTTGTGTCCGCACCGTTCCCGCTTGCAACCGTAGTCCCATATAAACAAACCCCGTGGTAAACTTGACCGGACTGTAAATATTCCGAAAGGTACACCTCAATGTCCAAGTACATCTCTGAGCTCATGTCGCCGCAGCTTATGGGCGTTATCTATGCCTTTGTTGGCTTTATCATCGCCCTGTACGTGCTGTCGGTCGTCTATGTGTTCATCGACGCTCGCCGTCGCGGCGCCAGCGCCTACGTGGCATGGGGCATCATCGCCCTCATCCCGTTTGTGGGTCTCATCGCCTACCTGGTCCTGCGCCCGCACTCCTACGCGGCCGACCGTGAGGAGCAGGAGCTGGACATGGCCTTGCGCGAGCGCCAGCTTGCCCAGTACGGCACCTGCCCGCAGTGCGGCGCCCCCATCGAGAAGGACTTTGTGGTCTGCCCCGTGTGCGACACCCAGGTTCGCAACGTGTGCCCCAGCTGCCATCGCCCGCTCGACGCGCACTGGAAGGTCTGCCCCTACTGCCGAACTCGCATCCAGTAACGCATCCATC
>OLNJ01001751.1_pt1 | contig 10270 bp, 6 predicted proteins | sample 1672191 | NCBI WGS metagenome assembly OLNJ01 (sample SAMEA3136657, study PRJEB25190) | human gut metagenome | biome: human gut; feature: human-associated habitat; material: faeces | place: Austria | collected 2013 | reverse complement strand
CTTAATAAATGAAGCTAAAAATTATGGTGAACCAACTTACTTCATAACCGATAGACTACCTTCGTATAACGAAGCTTCCGCTACGGTATTACCTAATACCAAACACGTTCCTGTAGCACCTATGTCTAGTGATATAAATAACAACTTAATTGAGTCATTCAATAAGACTTTTAAAGCTTGGTATAAAGCTAAAAAAGGTTTTAACTCTTTTGAAAAGGCGAATAACTTAATATATTTATTTATCTTTCACTATAATTTTATTAGACCACATGGCTCATTAAATAACTGTACTCCAGCAGAAGTTGCTGGCTTCGCTAGCGATAGCTTAGCTAAAAACTCTTGGTTTTCAGCAGCTTAATTAAATTTAATACCTTTATTTAACCTGCAAAAATCAATTTTATTGTAGGTTTGTTTACCATACAATAAAAAATTCAAACTTATATAATTTTCAAAGAGCGAGCAATTCTATGAAAAATCAAGCTATTTTTTCATATCAACTTAACAGATTCAAATAAATTATACTTTTACACATTTAATTACACAATAAATCTCACATTCTACATATTATATATTATCTTAATTTCCTTATAGAAGTTATTTTACATATGCACAAAAATTATATTATTTATAAAAAAAGAAGAGTAATTTCTTTATGGTTTTTACCATTTAGAAATTACTCTTTACATTTACTCTATACTATTTTGCAGCTTTTGCAGCTTCGATTACAGCAGTAATATATCCTGTTGTATCAGCTAAAGTACATCCACTTACAGCATCAATAACTTCTTCTGCAGTCTTTCCAGTTACTTCTTCTAATTCAGATATTTTCTTTCCTTCAACGAATTCTTGAATAGCATCAAAATTAGCATCTATAGCAACAGTTGAACCTGCTTTTTCTGCCATATTCTTTGAATAGCTTTCTGCATTAGCACGTTTTGAACCTAACACTTTTCCTTCAGCATAGTTTTCAGCTAAATCAGCATCACTGTTTGCTACTCCTGTAGTAGTATCAGCAGCCATATATTGTAACTCATCAATATATGCTAAAACTACTTCATCACCATTAACTAATACAGAAGTTATAGTAAAGCTCTTTGTTCCGTGAGCAGCAGAATAAGTTTGTGCTAAAGTTAAATCTTCAACATTACCATCAAATTCTACTCCTGTAGTTGAATCTGCTTGTTTTGCAGCTTCTAAAACAGCTTGAATATATCCTGTAGTATCAGCTAAAGTTGCACCTGTTACAGCATCTACAACTTCTTCTGCGCTCTTTCCTACTAGCTCTTCTAATTCAGATATTTTCTTACCTTTTACAAAGTCTTGTATAACATCAAAGTTTGTAGCAATTTCTACAGTTGAACCTGCTTTTTCTGCCATATTCTTTGAATATGTTTCATTATTTTCTCTCTTAGAACCTAATACCTTACCTTCAATTACATTATCAGCCATTCCTTCACTATTTGGAACACCTGTTGAAGTATCAGCGCTCATGTATTGGAATTCATCAATATATGCTGAAACTATTTCATCACCACTAACTACAGTAGTTACAACAGCAAAAGCTTTTGTACCATGTGCAACAAAGTTAGCTTGACCAATTTTTAAAGTTACTTTCTCAGCTGGTGTTTCTGCTGGAGTTTCAGTTTGAGTATCATTTCCGCTTTGAGCAGTTTCATCGTTTCCTTTACTTTGACAACCAACCATTCCTATAATTACAGCAGCTGCTAAACATAAGCTTAAAATTTTTTTTGCTTTCATTTTTTCTCCCCCTAAAATATAATACATTTTTGCTTAAATATGGTTGTATTTACTTATATTTCTATTTAATTATATTTGCCATTTACTATTAAGTCAATATTTTTTGTTATATTTTTAACTCTATATTTTTCAGTTATTATTTCAGTAAACTTTTTCTTTTTATATTTATAGTGGTTTATTTTTTTATATAACTATTTTTTTAAATTCTATTTTGACATTTTTTTATCATTTATTTCGATAAAAAAACTCCTCATTTTACAAAAAACACAATTACTTTTAAGTTAAAATGAGGAGCAATAATAAATATTTATTATCTAAAAACTTTAAATATATTAACCGAAGAACAATATAATTATTTACATTTAAGTAAAAACTCATCTTCATTCATAATTATTATATTTTGTCCTTTAGCCCTTAAATCAACTGCTTTTCTAAGCTTGATACTCATTTCTTCTCTCTGCAGACTTTCTATATCTTTAGTATTAGTTATTAATATTGTTGTTTTTTTAGTTACTGAACTACCAATAGAGCCCCCAAGCTTTCTAACTAATCTACTTGCTTCTTCTCTACTCATTGATCCAAGTCCTCCAGTAAACACAATTACTTCATCCTTGAAAGCATCAAAATTGTAGTTATCATTTTTTATTTCTCTAGAAAATATTTTACCTGATGTTCTAAGCACTCTTCCCTTTGTAGATGATGGTGTATATCCATCTTTATTTACTGTACCTAAAGTAACTCCTATGAACTTTGATATTTCCATTATATCTTTTGTCTCTAACTCCTCTGATATATTAAGCAGTATATTACTACAAGCAAGAGCATCAGCTAAAGCATCATGGTGATTAAACTCATATCCTAAAAACTTATTTACTGTATTAAGTTTTGCATTATCTAGTTGTTTATAAAAGTTTCTTGCAAGCTTCATAGTGCATATATAATTAAATTTTGGTGCTTCTATATTATAAAGTTCTAATGTATTTCTTAATACCGACACATCAAAAGATGCATTATGTGCGATTATTAAATTGTCTTCATTAAAATAATGCTTAATTTTATCCCATATCTCATTAAACTCAGGCTCATCTTTTACCATAGCTGGCCTTATCCCATGAATCCCTATATTTATTGGCATAAATCTCATTTCTTTTGGTTTAATAAGATAGTGTATTTTTTCTACTACCTGTCCACCTTTAACAATAACAATCCCTATAGAACAAGGACTATTTCTTTTCTCATTAGCTGTTTCAAAATCTATAGCTACAAAATCCATCTATTTTCTCCTATAATAACTCAATAATTTAACATGTTTATTATACTAGTTTAATCATTATAAAAATATAGTCTTCTAAAAAATAAAAAACTGCCAAGCTGGCAGTTTTTCTTCAAATTCTAATTATTAACTCTTAACTATTTTAAGCTTCCACCGTTAGTTGCAATAACTTCTTTATACCAATCAAAGCTTTTCTTTTTATATCTTTCTAATGTACCAGTTCCATCATCATTTCTATCAACGTATATGAAACCATATCTCTTTCTTAATTCAGCTGTTGATGCAGATACTAAATCAATACATCCCCAAGTAGTATATCCCATAAGTTCAACACCATCTTCAATAGCTTCAGCTACTTGAACTAAGTGATCATTTAAATATTGAATTCTGTAATCATCATTAACTGTCTTATTTCCATTTTCATCAGTGATTAATTCATCCTTAGCTCCAAGCCCATTTTCAACGATGAATAATGGTTTTTGATATCTATCATAGTAGTAGTTTAATATATATCTTAACCCTTGAGGATCAATTTGCCATCCCCAATCTGAAGCTTCTAGGTATGGATTTGGTACACCTGCTATTAAGTTTCCTGCACCCTTTTTGTTTAACTCTGGATCTGCAGTAGCACATGAACTCATGTAGTAGCTGAATGAAATAAAGTCTACTGTATTCTTAAGTATTTCTGCATCTCCTTCTTCAAATTTAATCTCTATATTATTTTCTTTGAAGTATCTATTCATATATCTTGGATATTCTCCTCTAGCATGGATATCTCCAAAGAATAATGTTCCTCTATCTTCTTGCATTGCTTTTATTATATCGCTTGGATTTGGAGTTAATGGATAATTTGGTATTCCAAGAATCATACATCCAATTTTAAATTCTGGATTTATTTCATGACCTATTTTAACAGCTAATGCACTTGCAACAAGTTCATGATGCATTGCTTGGTAAAGGTCTTGCTTACTTAATTCCTCTTTTGGTGTTAAAATACCAGCACTCATAATTGGGAAATGTAATGCTGAGTTAATTTCATTAAACGTTAACCAATATTTTACTTTATCCTTATATCTTGTAAATACTGTTCTTACATATCTTTCAAAGAATCCTATAAGCCTTCTATCTGTCCATCCATTATACTCTCTTGCAAGGTGTAATGGTGTTTCATAGTGAGATAAAGTAACAAGTGGCTCTATTCCGTACTTAGCTAATTCATCAAATACATTGTCATAGAATTCTAATCCTTTTTCATTTGGCTCTAAATCATCACCATTAGGGAATATTCTTGACCACGCTATTGACATTCTAAATGTCTTAAATCCCATTTCAGCAAATAATTTTATATCTTCCTTATATCTATGATAAAAATCTATCCCTATAAGTTTCATATTATCTTCTGTTGGCTCTTCTGTCATTGGTCCTGTTATACCCTTTGGCAGTAAATCCTGGATTGATAATCCTTTACCATCTTCATTATATGCACCTTCAAATTGGTTTGCAGCAGTAGCTCCACCCCATAAAAAACCTTCTGGAAATCTATACATTTTAAAATCCTCCATCTATTACTTTTATATAAAACTATCATTTTTTAAAGGTCTAAGAATTTTTTCTTAGACCTTTAAACTATTATAAATTTACTTTATTTATCCATTAAATCATAACTGTTAATAAGTCTTCTTCTCTATTTATATCTTTCTTATCTGTTCCTATTATGTCTAAGTAATTATCAGAGTTAGAAACTATTACTGGTGTAGTTACATGGTATCCTGCTTCTTTTATTCCCTTTATATCAAACTCTAATAAAACTTGTCCTGCTTTAACTCTTTCTCCTTGTTTTACTTTAGGAGTAAAACATTTTCCTTCTAACTGAACTGTATCCATACCAACATGTATTAAAATTTCTGCTCCCTTATCACTTGTAATACCTAATGCGTGATGTGTTGGGAATAATGTTGTTAATGTACCATCTACTGGAGCAACAACTTTACCTTCTTTTGGTTCTATAGCAACACCTTTTCCTAATAACCCTTGTGAAAATACTTCATCTTTAACTTCGCTTAAAGGTAAAACATCTCCTTTAATCGGACTAACTATAACTTCTTGTTTAACTAATGCATCTTTATTATCCTTATTTTCTACCTTTTCAACTTTACCATCTGTCATATCTTCTGGGCTTAATTTTGTAAAGTACATTAATAGAAATCCTACAATTAAACCTGCTATACTAGCTACAATAATACCTAAGAATGATTTATCTATACCTGATGGTCCTATAAATGTTGGAATTGCAAATATTCCCATTCCACCAACCATGAAAATTTTTGAACCAAATATACCTAATATTCCACCTGTTACCGCACCACCAATACAGCTTAGTATAAATGGTTTCTTTCTTGGTAATGTAATACCGTAAATAGCTGGCTCTGTAACACCAAAGAATCCTGAAATAATTGATGGAATACATAATGATTTTAATTTTTTATTTTTAGTTTTTGCCGCTATTGCCATAACTACACCTGTTTGTGCAAAGCAAACTGCAATTGAAGCCGCTAATATTGGATCGTATCCTAAAACTGCTAAATTGTTCATTGCAAGAGGTACTAATCCCCAATGTAAACCGAACATAACGAATACTTGCCAGAATCCACCAATGAATAAACCTGCTAATATTGGACTAAAATTATAAACTGCTAAAGTTATATCACCTAACCAATTTGAAGCTATTGTAGCTACTGGTCCAATTGCCATAAATGTTACTGGAACTACTAATAATAAAGTAAGGAATGGTACTATAAAAGTTTTAATAACATCTGGAACAATTTTCTTAAATAACTTTTCTACTTTTGATGCAAGGAATATGGCTAATATTATTGGAATAACTGTTGATTGATAGCTACTTGATGGCATTACTACTGGAATTCCAAGGAAGGTTACAGTTGTACCTGCAAGAGCTGTAATTGATGGATAAACCATCGCAGCACCAATTGCCATACCAGTAAATTGATTTAACTTAAACTTCTTAGCTGCTGTAAATCCTAAGAATATTGGGAAAAAGTTAAATAAACAATCACCTATTGAATTTAGTATTATATAAGTAGAATCTGTTTCTGCTAATAATCCTGTTGCAATTAATATGGCATTTAATCCTTTAATCATACCTGTAGCACATAATACCCCAAGTACCGGTTGAAAAACACCTGAAATTATATCTATAAACCTATCGAAAGGCTTCATCTTTTCTTCTGATTCTTCAGAACTTTCTGTTGCAAGTCCTGCTACCTTTACTACATCTGCATAAACGTCTGGTACATGATTACCTATAACCACTTGATATTGTCCACCACTTTTAACTACTGTAACAACACCATCCATAGATTTTAATACATCTGTATTTGCTTTATTTTCATCCTTTAATTTGAATCTTAATCTTGTAACACAATGTGTTAGACTGTTAATGTTACCCTTACCGCCAACATTTTCGATAATATCTTTAGCTAACTTTTCATACTTCATTATTTACATCCCCTTTTCAAAATTATTTTTTTATTTGATTTTCATTAATTTATTTATTTAATTCTCCTAAGTTTAGTAAACGATAACATAATTATTGCTATACTATCTCTTACTTAACTTGATTTTGTATATAAAAAGGCAAGACCAAATAAATAGAATAAATTGATATAAAATCTAACTATTCTACTAAATTTGGTCTCGCCTGCTTTACCAGTAACAATCCGTATTAAATTTTCTTTATTTTATCTTAACTTGTTTTACTTTAGTTAAACTTACATTTAAATATAAAAAACCTCAATTAATCAAAATAGATCAAATATAAATCTATTCTCATTAATTAAGGTCTCGCCTGGTCGAACCAGTAACAATCACATATTTATCTGTAAACATTTAACTTTCCTTTATTTTATATGATTCTGTAAAGCTTGTCAATACTTTTATAAAATATTTTTATTTTACAGTTTATCTTTTATTTAAAACAAACTCCTATGAAACTCTATAAGGAGCTTGTTTTAAACTTTCTTTAGTTACTCTAACTAAAAAACTATTTGCTAGTAATTCTTTGTACATGCAGCGTTAAATATAATTTTTCTTCATCATCTAATTCTACATTCAAGTATTTTTCAATCTTAAGCATACAGTTATATGCATCTTCATATTTCATCTTAACTTGTTTTAATAAAAAATCATCATTTTTAGGTTCAATCTTATCTTTTCGATTTAACCTTTGAAAGAAAAATCTCAAGTGGGTTACAAATCTTTCATAGCTTAATGACTTCTCATCAAGGCTTATATTATACGTATATCTTACTATGTTTAATATATCTTGAACCATCTTAGCCTGTTTTGCAACATCCTGAACCTTGTCACTATTTTTATTAACTTGTGCATTTATTAGATGAAGAGCAATATTCCCTGCTTCATCTTCAGGTAGTTCAACTTCTAGTTCATCTTTTATAAATTCAAGAGCTTTTTGTCCAACAGCATACTCCTTAGGATAAAACTTTTTAATCTCCCATATTATTACGTTAGGTCTATTGAAACCTTCCTTTTGAAGTTTTAAAACATTATATATATGGTCTGTTAATGTAACATATATATAATCATTTAGTGATCCATTTAATATATTTTTAGCATATTCAATAATATCATAGCCAAGTGATACTACATCTGGTTCAACATCCTCTAGTAAAAGCTTAAATCTTTCAGATGCTTCCTTTTCTTTTAATATAAATGTCTTTTCTACTTTAGATTGGTCTAAAATCTCACCAACACTCATTTTAAATGCAATTCCACATCCCATAGCAACAACTTCGCGATTAGCCGAATCCTTAGCTACTACAGCGTTGTTATTAAATATTTTCTTTATTATCATGCTAATCCTCTCCATCTTACTTGCCGAATTTAAATTACCATTAACTTACTCTTTTGTTATATATAATATTATCATGTTTTAAGCTTATATTTCAATCCAACTTCCATTAAATAACATATATATTATTGTAAAATTAAAAAAAGACCTCAACTAATCAATAGAGAAAGACTAATTCTCTACTCATTAACTAAGGTCTCGCCTGGTCGAACCAGTAACAATCACATATTGACTTATAAACTTTTAATTCGTTTACATTGTAATATTTTTTCTTACAGCTTGTCAATACTTTTTTAACTAGTTTTAGTTATATTTTAACCAAAATATTTCCTTTAAAAATTTATATAATATACGGTATTTACTAAGGTACATTATATATAGAATCTATTATTTCTAATAAACCTGTACCTATGTAAATACCTCTTAAAAGAATATTATTCTAAATCATCTCCATTAGAAGCTATAACCTTTTTAAACCAATCAAACGAGTCCTTTTTACTTCTTTCTAAAGTCCCTTTGCCTTCATTATCTCTATCTACGTATATAAATCCGTAACGTTTCTTCATTTCTCCTGTAGTAAATGATACACAGTCAATACATCCCCATGGAGTATATCCCATTAAATCTACACCATCTTCTTCTACTGCAATTTTCATTTGCTCAATATGAGCTTTTAAATAATCTATTCTATATTGATCATGACATGAACCATCCTCTTCCTTCACATCAATAGCTCCAAATCCATTTTCAACTATAAATAATGGTAACTCATATCTTTCATAGAACATATTTAAAGCATAACGTAATCCTTCTGGATCAATTGCCCATCCCCAATCAGATACTTTTATAAATGGATTATCTACAGAGTGCTCTCTTGAACCATCTGTAATAGTAGAAGTATCTCTATGAGCAGTTGAATCAACAGTATTACTCATATAATAACTAAAACCAATATAATCAACAGTTCCTTCTCTTAATGCCTTCTTATCATCTTCAGTTATCTCTACATTGAATCCTTTTCTTTCAAACATCTTTAATGCATAAGCTGGATAATGTCCTCTTACTTGTACATCACAGAAGAAAAATCTATCATGCATAGCTTGCTGAGCTAAAACCATATCAGCTGGTCTGCAGCTAAATGGATATATTGGAACCATAGCTATCATATTTCCTATTTTAAATTCAGGGTTAATTTCATGTCCAACTTTTACAGCTAAGGCACTTGCTACTAATGTATGATGTCCACATATATACATTGCTTCTTCTGGGTTTTCATAATTTCCAAAATGTGCTCCTGAGTTAGTCCATCCAAATATATCATTTTTATAGTTCATTTGGTTATTTATCTCATTAAAAGTCATCCAATACTTAACTTTATCTTTATATCTTTCAAAACAAACCTTTGCAAATTTAACAAATAAGTCAATTGTTTCACGACTCATAAATCCGCCATATTCCTTAGCAATATGATATGGCATTTCAAAATGACTTAATGTAATAACTGGTTCTATACCGTACTTTAATAATTCATCGAAAACATTATCATAGAACTTTAATCCTTCTTCATTTGGCTCATTTTCAATCCCTAATGGAAATATACGAGTCCAAGCTATAGAAGTTCTAAAACATTTAAATCCAAGCTCTGCAAATAATGCTATATCCTCTTTATATCTTCCATAAAAATCTATTCCAACATGATTAGGATAGTAATTTCCTTCAACTACACCATCAGTAATTACTCTTGGTACTCCATGAGCTCCTGCTGTCATAACATCAGCTACTGATAAACCTTTAGATGTATTTAATACTCCACCTTCAAATTGATGTGCAGCTAAAGCTCCACCCCATAAAAAATCTTTACCTAATGACATATACTCTCCTCCAAATCTATAAAAACATCTCTAAACAAAACCTTAGAAATATTTTATCGCCTCTTGTAGTTTCATTATATAAAATATCTACATACTATCAATAATTCTGATTATTATTGAAATATCGTTCGAAATTTTTTCAATAAATCCTTAAAAATCTTCAAACATGATTTTTAAATTTATCTAATACTAATTATTTATTTACATATTTCCAATAATATTCAAGCACTAAATATCTTTTCATAATACTAAATATCGTGAATTAGGGTATAGTATCATATTATAAAATATGTTACTTATATCTTTTATTTTATTAGTTTATATATTAGACTTAATTAATACACGGGATTAAAATATCTAATTTTATAAGGAGCATAATTATGTTAATTATCGAAAGACTTGAACAATGTGATTTTTCAGCTTCTGAAAAAACATTAATAGATTATATACTTAAAGCTAAGGAGTCTATTAAAGATAAAA
>OLNJ01001750.1_pt1 | contig 10273 bp, 9 predicted proteins | sample 1672191 | NCBI WGS metagenome assembly OLNJ01 (sample SAMEA3136657, study PRJEB25190) | human gut metagenome | biome: human gut; feature: human-associated habitat; material: faeces | place: Austria | collected 2013 | reverse complement strand
GATTAAATAAATATATTCTTGTGAAAGATTTATGAAATTGAGAATATAATAGCTTTATATAATAAAATGAGCGTATTTTAGGGGGAGTAGGAAGATGCTAAAAAGAGTAATAAACGAAGTAAAAAAATATGAGTATAAACTCGATTTATTATGGTTAATTTTGTTTCCTATGTTTAATGTTATCTATTTTATAACTAATCATATTCATAAAGAAGGATTTGATTTAACTATAGCTTTAGATAGAATGATACCATTTGTACCTATCTTCATTATTCCATATGTTTATTGGTACTTATATATGATAATAGGATTTCTTATTTTATCTTTAAATGATAGAAAAAAATACATGAGATGTATATTAGGTTTATATTTAGGAATGTTCTTTAGTTACACTATTTATTTAATCTTTCCAACTGAGATAGTAAGGCCAACAGTAACAGGTAATGGTATCTTAAGTAGTATAGTTAAGATTATATATTCACTTGATAGACCTTTTAATTGCTTTCCATCGTTACATGTGTTAGGAACTTACTTTATTATGAGATACACAAAAAAAGAAAATAGTCAATATGTGTATTACTATACTCAAACTGTAGGGATTTTGATAATATTATCAACTATTTTTATTAAGCAGCATTTCGTACTAGATGCTGTTGCTTCAATGTTAATAGTTGAGTTAATAAATATTATTGTTAAAAAAATAAGTGAAGAAAATTTAGAAAAATATTTAAAAATACCTTATGAGATAGTTGAAAGGCTAACTCACAAATCACAGAAGTTTTCAGAAGTAAGTTCAAATGAAAAAGAATGAAGCTATTTTAATTAATAGTTTCATTCTTTTTTTACTATTATTCAGAAGGATACCTGAAATTTCCTTAAATTATTTGTGAATTAGTAATATAAAAGTTAAGTTTACGTATAATTAAATATAAATTTTTAACCATAGAGTTAAATATTTTGAAAGGAGGATAGTATGTCTGTTTTATGTACCTACTGTAATGAGTTTAGCATTGATAATGAGTTTTGTAGTAAATGTGGAAAGAAAATAAAAAGAGACATAGGTAAATGGAAGATAAGTATAGATAATAAATTATTAATAGATACTACATTGAAACAAGACGATATTATTAATTGCGACAACAAATATATTGAAAGTCCTTTATATATTGACTCTGGTAAGGCATATTTTAATTACAATAAAGAGATGACTTTATTAGAATATATTAAAGAAAAAGATATAAACTTTAAAATCATTGACTTTGTAATAAATAGAGTAGGAGATATTATTAAATCAATAAATAGAAAGAAAAAGATTTTAGGCTCTATAGATTTAGATCAATTATGGATAAGTGATGAGAATATAGAAACTTTGCATTTAAAGCAAATAAGACCGTATATAACCAAAGGTGCAGATAATTCAAAATATAAAGCTGGAAGAATCTCTTCAACAGAAGTCTTATATGGTAATAGTAAAAATATTACTTACTCTTCAGATGTATATATTATTGGAAGACTTCTTTTGGTTTTGGCGTTAAAAGGAAAAGTGATTGAAAATAGGTCACATGAAACCTACTTAGCATATTTTATAACTGCTTTTAATGAAGAAATACCTGTAGAGCTTCATGAATGGATTTATAAAACTACAACATTATTTCCAGAAGATAGATATAAAAATGTTGAAGAAGCACTAATTATTTTTGAAGAAATTTGTAAAAATAAAAAACAGAATTTTGAAGATATAAGTTTTAAATATTCTTATTCATCAGATATGGGGAATTATAAAAAGTCTAAAGTAGAAAATAAGGATGATAATTTAAAAGAACGAGCTAATGAAGATAGTTATGTTGTTTTAGAAGATGCTGAAAATCATAAAATATTTGCTATGGTGTCTGATGGAATTTCAACAACAAATTATGGATCAGGATATGAGGCGGCTAACATAGTAAAAGATACTTCTATTGAAATTTGGAAAGAAAAATATGAGAATTTACAAACTTTAAGTGATGTAAAGTCATTTTTTCTTTCAATTATAAATAATAGTAATATTAAGATAAACAATTCAATTGTTAGGAATAGCGATAAGGAATTGTGGGGTACAGTTATGGGGGCTACCTTTGTAGGAGTAATTATTATAGAAAACATAATGTACTTTACATCATTAGGTGACAGTAAAATATATTTGTTTAACAAAAACAAAGGGCTAAACCTATTAAACTATGAAGAAAATTACGGAACAGAGCTTTTAAAGAATGGTTATAGCTGGGGAGAATGCAGTAATGTTGATGGATTTAAAGCTTTAACTAATTGTATTGGAGGCAATGACATAAATATAGAAGCAAAAATAGTTAAAGATGATGACTTAAATATTAAGAAAATAACATTAGAAGATAAAGACATAGTATTAATATGCTCTGATGGTGTTACAGATTATATTAGTCCATTAGGATATGGTAGTAATTTGTGGAATATTGATAAAAAAATAAAGGAGCATATAGTAGCTAAAGATAATATGGAAAGTGTATTAGATATTCCGTCTAATTTAACACAAGCAGCAAATGATAATGGTGGTGGAGATAATATCACAAGTATATTGATAGAAGTAAATATGAATTAATTGAAGGAGGAGTAAAATGGCTGGAGAATTAGTATTAGAAACTAAGATAAGCGATCCTTATATACTTTGTGATGATAAAGAGCATGTAGTAAAGGCTTGTTTATCAGTTTATGCAAGTGACGAAGTAAAAGAAAGGCTTGAAGGGGAAAAACAAATTAATAATGGTGTTGACCTATGTCTTCTTATCGATGTTAGTGGATCAATGTTTAAAATAGTTGGAGGTGAAACTACTCCTACAGGAAAGAAGCAAATAATTGATGGAGTTAAATATAATATAGTTACTGGAGGCACTACAAAGCTTGATATAGCACTAGAAGCAGTAAATAAGGTTGTTGAGCTTTTAAGACCAACAGATAATGTTACAGTAATAGCGTATGATGATACTCCACATATAATAGTACAAAACTTACCAGGGTCTGATAAAGAAAGAATAACTGAAGCTTTAGAAAAATGCAAAGATTATAGTGGAAATACAAATATATCTGAAGCTCTAAAGTTAGGTAGACTTATATTAAATAACAATAATAATGGAAAGATAAAAAAAATGATATTTATGACTGATGGTGTACCTTATGGAGATACTGAAGAAGCTGGTATAAGACAAGCTAAACTAATAGCTGAAACTGGTATATCAATAGATTGCTTAGGTTTTGGAGGAAGTGATGTAAACTTTGCATTTTTAGAAAAGCTAGCTAAGCCATCAAATGGTAGAACAGAACTTATAAATGAACCAGAAGAAGCTAGGGATATGTTTACAGAACTATTTGAAAATTCTACAGAGGTTATAATTACTAATGCTAAATTAGAATTAACATTCCCTAAATATGTTAGAGTAACAGAACATTATAAGGGAACTCCTGAGGTGGCATATTTAGGAAAAGTTATTCTTGATAAAGAAAGAAAAGCTACTGTAAATTTAGTTAATATAGAAAGAAATCAAGAATACAAATTCTATTTTTTAATGACTATACCAGGAAGAAGTAGCGGTGATTCATCTTTAGAAATAATGAGTGCTAAGCTTGAATATTATATACCTAAGCTTTATGGAAATAGAAATTTCTTTATAGTGAGAAATGTAAGTGTGGATGTAGGAGATAATACAAGTTTAGTAGAAAAAGATGGTGAAGTAGAAAGAGGCTATTATGAAGCTGAAATTAAAAAGCTAGAAGATGAAGCAAATATTGCAAGAGAAAGAAATGATTATAATACAGCGATAAAAAGATATGAATGGATAATAAATAGATATGAAGAGCTAGGAAATGCATTAGCTGTAAATCAGTATAGAGCTTTAATAGACGAATTCAGAGAGAATGGCACAATATCTATTCAAGCTATAAATAATGCGGGGAAAACTAGTACAAGACCAGTAAACTCTGCGACAACTACTATAAAAATAGATTTTCCTACAAATGCAACATTAAGACGTAGGAGAAATAGATAGGAGGGTAATATGAGAAAGAAAGTATGTCCAAGGCCTCAATGTGCAAAGGAATATTTAGAAGGTGAAGGATTTGATGATCTTACTGTATGTAAGCTTTGTGGAGCTCCTTTAGAAGATGTATTTGTAGATGATTATGACATAGAGGAACAAAGCGATGAATTTGAAGAAAATACTGACTATGAAACTGAGGACGTTATATGTGAAGATGATATGAGTTATGAAGAAGATATTGTAGACGATAATGATATAGAAGATACTGAAGAAACCTTTGAAGATAGAAATTGTTTTATAGATATAGACATTGTTGATGATAAACTTAAAAGCGAAGTAATACTTGCTGAAGAGGATGTTGATTCAGATGAAAATGATGATGAAAATATTGAAGAGAATGAAGCAGAGGATATAGTTATTACTGAAGCTAATGAAGAAGACGAAGAGGAAGAAGATGAACTCGAAAATACTGAAGAAGTAAACCCTTATGAAAATATAAAAGGTAATAATCTTATTCTTTATAAAGATAATGAAATCTTTAAAGTTTATGAATTAAAATATGATGAAACAATAATCGGAAGAAATAGCTCTGAATTTACACCTGATATTGATTTACAAGAAGTAGATAATGAAAATGCAATTAGTAGAAAGCATTTGCTTGTATATAAAGAGGACGATAAATATTATGTAAGAAATCTTTCTAAAAAGTGCTCAGTTCATATTAAAAGATATGATGAAGATGAGCCTAAGGTGTTATCTTTTAATGAATCTGTAGTTATAGAAGATGGAGATTTTATAGTTTTAAGTGGAAAATTTATTTTAGAAGCTTACTTTAACGAAGTGGAGGAATAAAATGATGTGGACCACAAAAAGCTCTAAGATACCTAACATTCAAATTTTTGTAAATGAGAACGGTGAAGAGGTGGTTTCTCCTATTAAAATAGGCGGAAGATATACAGTATATGATATCTTATCTGTCTCAGGAGGATTTGGAGTAATTCTAAAAGCTAAAGACACAAGACTTGGAGATAGAACTGTATTAGTTAAAGCAAGAAGATATGATAAAGAAAATGGATTGTTTTCATATGAAAAAGATAGAAGCAGAATTGATAGAATCGAGAAAATAAGAAAAGTAACTAGATTTGAATATAATTGCTTAATTGATTTTAAAACCTTAGGAGAAGGCAGGATACCAAACGTAAATGATATAGTTGAGGATTTTTGCCCAAGCATTTATGGTCCACATTTATCTACAGATGGAAAAGTATTTGTTTGTACTGACTACGTTGCATACAATGAACCTTATATAATTATGCAGATGATAAATGGTATTAATCTCGGTGAGTATTTAAAATCAGGTATAAGGAATATTATGCTTTCTAGAAATTATAAGTTTTATAAAAGCTGGGAGAGGGATGTATTACAATACTCCCTCCAACTAGCTACAATATTAGGTGGTTTTCATAAAAAAGATAAAGAAAATTATAATAGGTATTATATTTATCAAGATTTAAAACCTGAAAATATAATTATTACTGATGATTTATTCCTTACACTTTTAGATTTTGGCGCTATGACCATGGTTATTGAAGATAATCAAGGTAATGCTAGGAGTAATATTGAAGGATGTGGATCAGCAGGAGTTGGTACATGGGGATATAAAGCTCCAGAAATGAATAATCCATCTAAGCTTGCTAAACTTGATAGAAGGGTAGATATCTATTCTTTAGGGGCGACTATGTATCATATGTTAACCGGTGAAAATTTATCGTTAACGCTTAAAGATGAATATGGAAGAATTCCTGTAGATAATCTTAAAAAGTTTAGCTGTACTGAGTATACATACAATATAGTTAAAAAGTGTACAGAGTATAATGCTAATGAAAGATATAATGATATGATAGAAGTCAAAAATGATATTTATAAATCATTTATGTCTATAAGAGGATAAAATAATCATGTTTTAAGGGAGGGGAAAATGAGGTACAGATTTGGGAGCAAAGGAGAAATTTTTATAAACTCAACAAATTGTAATTTACAGAATAGATGGGTAGTGATTTCTCCAAGTAAAATGGAAGAAATATGTACTGGCAATTGGAGATGGTTTTACTCTATATGCAATAGAAAAGATGAAAGAACAAACCTTTCTTTAGGATATGATGACAATATATGCAAACCAGTAATAATTAAAACTGTTGAGTATAGGTCAAATGATTTAAAAGATGAAATAAGTATTAGAAAAAGAAGAAGTGTATTAATTGAACAAATAAATATACTTAATGATTTAGCATCACCTCTATTACCAGAACCTTTAGATTGGTTTTATGTTAAGAATACTTACGATAAAAATATGAGTGAAAATATGAGAAATGAAGAGCCGATACTTGTATTAGACTTTGAACAAGCTTCAACTTTAACAGATGAAATTAATAAGCATAGCTTTAGATATAGAAATTACAATGGAGTAGCTACAACTAAAATAGATTCTTCTAAAATAGCTCGATTAGGGCTTTCAATACTTTATTTTTTAAAGTTATTAAAAGATAAAAATTATGCATACTTAGCATTAAGCCCAGAGCATATTTTACTATTAAAAGATTATGTACCTAGGTTTGTTGGGCTAGGTAGGATTTGCAAAATGAAAAATGGTCACCTTGATTCAAATCATATTAATTTCGGACGTACATTATTAGGTTATTCAGCTCCAGAGCTTAATGATATAAATAATAATTGGGGAGAGTTTGCATCATCAGAAGAAGTAGGCGCATTTTCACTAGGTGTTATTTTACATCAAATAATAATTGAATCTGATAGTTTTAAAGAAGGTACATTAAAGAATGGGTCTTTTATTTATCCTAATGGAGTAACTGATAGTATTATAAAAAAGCAAAGTAACGGAAAGGTGTTACATAGATTAATATCTGGATTATGTGATCATGACGTTAGTACTAGATTAGTAGATTATGATTATATCGAGGAAATTTTAAAGAGTATAGATTTAGGTGAAGGAAAAGAAATCATCAATAAAAATGGAGTGATTAAAGAGTATAATACAGAATTAGCTACAGGTAAAATAATAGATAGTAATGGAAAAGAATTTAAATTCTATAAAAATGCTGTAGACAAAAATCTTGTAAGTAAATTGGAGCCTGGAAGAACAGTTATATTTTCAAGAGTTGAACATGATGATTTAACATATATATCAGAAATTAAAGATACTATAAGTGTATCTTCTTTCAAACGTATAACACAAATCGATGATAATGAGATAGTATCAAATAATGTATCTAAAAATACTTATCCTAATAAGCCTAAAAAAGATGGATGGTGTTTTATATCAACAGCAGCATACGGAACTACTGTTGCTCCTAAATTAGACTTGCTTAGATGGTATAGAGATAATGTTCTTATAAAAAATAAGATTGGAAAAGCCTCATTAGAGTTTTATTTCAGATATAGTCCAAAGATAGCTAATAAGCTAAGAGGGATGAAGGTACGTAAATATATAGTAAAAACTATAATTGACCTTGAAGCAAAGCTTATTAAAATTATTCAAAGATTATCGAATAAGAATATGTTGTATTATATTTTTTCAGTATTAATTTTTATAATTTATCTTTTTGTATTTCTTTTAGCTTATATATTTGTTCTTCCAGAAAGGATTCTTAATATTACCACAACAACCTCTAACGGAGAAAATGAATAAAAGTTAAAAATATATTGAAAAACATTAAATTTTTTCAATATTGAATCATATAGTAAAAGGAATAGAACTTTTGTTAAAACGTGGGGGATAAGAAAATGAGTAATTCAAACTTTAGTAGAAATATAGGAATTTTGATGAGTTTAATAATAATAGCTTTAGGTCTTCTATACATGTGTAGTACTTTTGGATCTAAAGCTTATTTTACGTTAAGTTCTTATTTAGTAATACTATTATTATATATAGTAATCAAGAAGGTTATTTCTTTTTCTTATAAATCTAGAGATTATGATTTGTTGCAGTATTCTGTATCAGTAGTGATAGTAGTGGAAGGGGAAGATTCAGAAGCTTTAGTTAGACTAGTTAAAAATTTGCTAAATCAAGACTATCCATTAAAAGAGATATTAATCATAAATATAAATAGTAAAAATTTAAATATATATTATATGGCTAAAAAGATACGTAAACAAATTGAGCTATTTAAAGAAAGTGGAATAAAAGGTGAAATTGATTTAGGTGATATAAAGAGTTGCCCTGAAATTATAATTAAAAAAACATCTAGAAATGAAGACAAAAGTAGTGCAGAAACATGGGGATTTACTAGAAGCACTGGAGATATAGTATTAATATGTAACACTAATAGTATTATTGATAATGATGGAATAAAGGAATTAATTAAGTCTGTTGAAGATTCATTTGCTTCTTAGGTAAAAAGGTTTTAGAAGTGTTATATAAGTGCAACTTCTTTAAGCATATATGCTTTTTATATAGAAAATAAAGCTCTGAATAAAGAGCTTATTTTTTTATAAGTAATTTTGAAAGTTTAATTCAGTAACAGCCATTTACTTTAAAAGAATAATGATAAAATAGGATATTTAATATAGTAGTATATTTGGAAAATAAATCTTTGATGTAATAAATATTATAGCGACTAAACAAATTAAAAAAATACATATTATAAGTTAATAATATAACAAAAAATATGTATTGAATATACAAGAGTTGGAATATATTACTATAATGATTGTGATAAAATTCGACATAGGTTTTAAGCTGTTTATTATATAATTATATTGTAAAAACAGTACGAAAGGTGATGGGGGAAATGGAAAGAGCTGAAGTATTAAGAAAATTGGCTGATGAGGCGGTAAATTTAATAAAGGAATTTAGAGAAGAAGCGTGTGTTTTAGGAGAAAACCCACTTTGTGATGTTTTAGTTAATGAATCAAATGATATAGTAATTTTTGAAAATGGAATAAAGGAACCTATAGAATATAGCTTAAGTGAAATAAGTTATATTTTTGAAGATGATATTGAGGGATTTAACAATTGTGGTAGTAACTTTAATGAAGGTATAGAATTAGCATTAAGAGAAGCAAGATTGGAATATGATAAGTTAAATAAAGAAGAATTTTCAAATTACATAGGTAGAATTATATACGCTCAATTCAGATGTGAAGAAATTTATAATAGTTTATTAGAAATAGAAAGCATAACAAGAAGTTTATAATAGATAGAAAAAGAAGTGCAGCTCTTATTTAGCTGGCACTTCTTTTATTTTAATATTTTTTGGTAATGATGTTTTGAATTCCTTTATTAGAGATTTAGGATCTTCTGTTTTTATTTTTATTGTGTGAAGAAAATCCTTTGTAGAAATTGAAAGTTCATACAAATTATCTTTATTTTCTGGCTTCAATAAAACATTTTTTATTTCACTAAACTCAACATAGAAATTTTTAATTATTAAAAAATTATCGAATATGTAGAACTTTGAACTTGATAATTTTATTAAAAAATAAACTAGTATATCTATTAAAATCATTGGTATTAGTAATAATACAAAAGTTTTGTTGAATAAGGAATATATACCAAATGCTATTGTAGCAATAACTAATACTATTGCAGCAAGATAAGTTGTATATGAGCTAACATTTAATACAACTTTTATTTTGTCCTTATTTTTTCTTACTTGTTTATAGTATGATGAAAATAAAATAGTAAAATAATATGTTGGAACACCTATAAAAAGAATAGTAAATAAAATTGATATAAAAGTATTCATCGATTTCTCCTTTAAAATTATATATTTATTAAAATCATAGCAAAGAGTATTTTACAATATTGTATAAAATTTATCAAATATTAAAAAATAGGAATATAAAGATTTATTCTCGATATTTGGACATATTTAGGTTAAATTGTAGCGTTATTTAAATATAATAAAAAACTATTTATAATTAAATAAAAAAAATAATAGAGGAAATAATATTTTTTAGGAGGTGTTTCACCATGTCTCTGTGCTTTGTCGGAATCGATATCTCAAAGTACAAACACGATTGCTGCATTATCTCTGCAGCTGATCAGCAGGTCGTTTCGAAGTTCTCTTTCAAGAATGATAAAGATGGATTCTCTGAACTTCTGACAGCTATACAGACTCTCTCCAGCCCAGATAACATAAGAATAGGGTTTGAGTCTACTGCTCATTATGCCCTCAACCTTGAACTCTTTCTTGAGAAAGCCCATC
>OLNJ01001739.1_pt1 | contig 10293 bp, 5 predicted proteins | sample 1672191 | NCBI WGS metagenome assembly OLNJ01 (sample SAMEA3136657, study PRJEB25190) | human gut metagenome | biome: human gut; feature: human-associated habitat; material: faeces | place: Austria | collected 2013 | reverse complement strand
CCGGATTCGTCCGGTTCGGCTGGACCGCCCGCGTCCGGGAAGCTGGATTCGGGTATGACCTTCGTCGCTTCGGTCTCAAGCATTGTGGTGGTTTCCGCCGGTTCGGTCTCGAGCACGGTCGTTTCCACCGCATCATCTGCGTCGCCATCGGTTGTCTGTCCGAAATCCGCAAGGTCGTGGGAAACGCCTTCCGGCTCCGCCAGCATGCTGGCGATCGAACGCGGCTTCGTGCTGTTGCTGGAATTGGCGGTATCGGCACCGGAATCGCCGGTGCCGGTCGTGGCGGAATCGCCTTGTCCGCGTCCCATGTGGTATTCGGCGGCGCTGATCGCACCATCCATCAGCATCCTCGCATCCTCGGGAACATCGGTGCCACGCGAATACTCGGAAGCCAGTAGCGACTGCCATCCTTCCAACGGCAGATAGCCTTCGCGCACATGCGAACGGCAATCGCCCGCATACGTGCGTGCCAGCTCGTCCACTTTCTCGTTGCCCGCGTTGCCGGCATGACCCTTGACCCACACGAATCGCACCGACCCCGCCCTATGTGCGATCTCATTGTCGATGGCGCGGATCAAATCGGCGTTCTTCACCGGTTTCTTCTGCGAATTCTTCCAGCCGTTGCGCTTCCAACCCTGCACCCACTTGGTGGAGCAGTTGATCGCATACTGCGAGTCGGTCTCGATCACCAGGTCTTCGGAACCGGGATGCGCTCGCAACGCCTCCAGCACGGCGCATAATTCGCCGATCTGGTTGGTGCCGTTCGTCGCGCCGCCGGCATCGCAATCGCCGGCATGCTCGTGCCCCGGCTTGCCGCCTGCCGCGGGCTCGTGGTCGGCCCAGGCCCAACCCATCGGACCATTCGGATTGCCAAGCGCGGAACCGTCTGTTGAAACCGTAATCGTCATGCTTCTACCCTACGAAAGCCGCGCGACTCGCCGCTTGCCCGTCATACCGCATCGTCCGCCATGCGGTATCGCCTATCGATACCGCATGGCAACGGCATATGCGATTAGTCGCCGAGACACAGCATGACGGAGGCGCGGAACATGCCGTCGCTGTGCTCGAAGGAGGCCGTGCCATGGTGCCGTTCGGCCGTCTCTCGTACGGTGGCGGTGCCCAGCCCCGTGCCACCATGTTTGGTCGAGACGAGATCGCCGTCGATCTGTTCGATGCTGGTATCGGCTTCGCCGTACGTGTTGTCCACCGTGATGAACAGGGCCGCCGGAGGGCCGGAACGATACCGGATGCGCACTTTGAGCCGCCTCTCGCCCTGCGTTTGCTGGGTGATGGCCTCCGTGGCGTTCTCCAGCAGATTGCCGACCATGGAGCATAATTCCGCGTTGTTGATGTTGATGTATTGCGGCACCGCCGCTTTGACGTCCACATCCGCACCCAAATGCCGGACCCAATCGCAATAGTAGACAAGCACCGCGTTCAGCGACGCATGCTCGCAATACTGCATTGGTGCCGTTTGCAGCAGCCGGTGTTTGGACATCTCATCCAGATATGAGCGGATGCCATCCATGTCTTCAGCCGCGGCCAACGCCTGCAGTGAGTGGATGTGGTGACGCACGTTGTGCTTGATCTGACGCGCCTCACGGATCCGCTCGTTCATGTGTTGCAGCTGCAACGTCTGCAAAGCCTCATAATGCTGTCGCCTGCGGGCCGCGAGCAGACGGTCCGACTGCTGAATCATGTACCAGATGAGGAAATACGCCAACACCATGAAACAGGAATAGACCACCGCCACGGTGAACGCGATTTCCAGCATATGCGAGTCCAACAGCGTGGAATTGTCCGCCGGCATGCACCACACCACAATCGCGGACGAAACGAACGGAAACAGCCAGATAAGCTGCCAGAAGCCTTTGCTGATGGATGGGGAATCGAATGTGGCTGGAATCGAATCATGCAGCGGATGCCATAGCGAGACCAGTGCGACGACGTCAAGCAGCAGCAGATTGACCAGTCCCGGCCAGCCGACGCGGAGATTGGCTGAATCCGCGCCAAGAACGGCCACATCGATGACGAGCGACAGATAGTAGACGATCGCCACCATGTAGGAAGCCGTGGCCACAATCAGCAACAGTTGCCGCCATGGCAGTTCGGTCAGCCATCGCAGGACCAGCAGCACAAGCGGCGCGGTCGGAATGACCGTCCACAGTGATGGGATGCCCAGAGTGCCGCACAGCACGCCGCATAGCAGGAACCAGACCAGTCCGATGGACATGAACAGTGTGCCGTTACGGCGTGGATTGTCCATGTGACTCCATGCCATGATGAGGCACAATGCCAGGCCGGACAACGCGTTGAGCTGCTCTCCGATGGCGAAGAACAGACCTGACGGGGTGGTTTGGGCGATGCCGTTCCGGATGATTTCGCCGAGTGGTGCGAACATGTCAGTCCTCCGTACGCATGCGGGTGAACGTGTATTCCGCGTATGCGCGGCAGGTGGTGGTCACCGCCGTTTTCGTGATGGGAATGCGTTTGCCGCCTTTCATGACGAACTGCGCGTTGGTGATGCCGGACACGTAGTCGAAGTTGACGAGCACGCCTCGCGCGGTGCGGTAGAAGTTGTCGAACACGGTGAGCCGTTGGTCCACGTCGGAGAAATTGGTGCGGATTTTGGTCTGGGTGCCGTCCGCGAACGTAAATTCCACGTAGTGCGCGTTGGACAGGGCGTATGCGATGAGCCGCCGGTCCATGGTCACGGCCGGATTGCCGAACGCCACATGCCAGCTGGAATCCACCGTGCCGGGCGACTGCGCCTTTGCCAGATGGGTGACCGGCGGTTTTGCCTTCAGCTGCTCTTCGACGCGTTCCATGGTGGCTTCGAAGGTTTTGCGATTGACGGGCTTGAGCAGATAACCGCTCGCCTGCACCTCGTAGCCGAGCACCGCGAAATCGGTGCTGGACGTGATGAAGACGATCGCGCAGTCGTCGTTCTGATTGCGCAGCAGCCGCGCTATGTCCAATCCGGTGGTGGCATGCGGCAGATTCTCGTCGCTGAGATAACAGTCGAGCAGCAGCAGGTCGTAACGGCTGTTCTTCCAGCTTTCGATGAACGATTTCGCGTCGGGGAAAACGTCACAGACCGTTTGCATGGCATTCCTGCCGGCGGTTGCGCCGACGTTCCGGCCGTTGAAGTATTCCGCGCACATGGTGGCGATCAGTTCGCGTTCGGCAGGGTGATCCTCGACGATGGCGATGCGCACGTTCCCTCCTTGCTGTGCCGTGATTGCGCGGATGACGTTCCGGCTCTGCTTCCAAGCGTACCGGGAGAGGGAAATACGGGGTGCCGCGGAGCTTGCGTTTCATGCCAGAAAAGCACGTTTCGTGCCATACGGCGGATATCGACAACGAAAAAGACCCGCTCCATACGGAACGGGTCTTTTCGCGCTACGCCTTGATTACTTGGCGGAACGCCGTATCACTCGGCCAGAGCCTTGTCCACGACCTCGGTGGCCTCGGCGAGCACCTTGTCCAGAGCCTCAGGGGATTCGAAGCTCTCGGCGTACACCTTGTAGATGTTCTCGGTGCCGGACGGACGGGCGGCGAACCAGTTGTCCTTGGTGGTGACCTTCAGACCGCCGATCTTGGCGTGGTTGCCCGGAGCCTCGGTGAGCTTGGCGGTGATGTCCTCGCCGGCCAGCTGGGTGGCCTCGACGTCGTCGCCGGTGAGCTTGGCGAACTTCTGCTTCTGCTCGAGGGTGGTCGGGGTATCGACGCGCTTGTACCAGCTTTCGCCGAAACGCTCCACCTGCTCCTGGTGCAGCTGGGCCGGGTTCTTGCCGGTCTTCGCGGTGATCTCAGCGGCCAGCAGGTCCGGAATCAGGCCGTCCTTGTCGGTGGTCCACACGCGGCCGTCCTTACGCAGGAAGGACATGCCGGAGCTTTCCTCGCCGCCGAACGCGACCTCGCCCTTGAACAGCGGGTCCACGAACCACTTGAAGCCGACCGGAACCTCGACGAGCTTGGCGTTGATGGAGGCGGCCACGCGGTCGATCAGGGAGGAAGACACGAGGGTCTTGCCGATGCCGGCGTTCTCCGGCCAATCCGGACGGTTGCCGCCGAACAGGTATTCCACGCACACTGCGATGTAGTGGTTCGGGTTCATGACGCCCCAGTTCGGGCAGACGATGCCATGGCGGTCGGCATCCGGATCGGTGCCGCCGACCAGATCGTACTTGTCCCAAGCGCCGTTGTTGAGGGAATCGACCAGACCCTTCATCGCGTACGGGGAGCTCGGATCCATGCGGATCTTGCCATCATGGTCGATGGTCATGAAGCTCCAGGTCGGGTCGACCTGCGGACGCACCACGTCGATGGTCAGGTTGTACTTCTCGTTCATGAGCGGCCAGTAGTTGACCGAAGCGCCGCCGAGCGGGTCGATGCCCAGGCGTACGCCGGAGGAGCGGATCACGTCGAAGTCGATGACGTTCTCCAGATCGGCCACATAGTGCTCACGGAAGTCGAAACGCTCAACCAGATCGGACTTGACGGCCTGCTCGAACGGCACGCGCTTGACGTTCCTGAAATCGCCGAGCAGCTCGTTGGCGCGGTCGGCGATGGCGTTGGTGACGTCGGCCGGAGCCGGGCCGCCGGTGACCGGATCGTACTTGAAGCCGCCATCGGTCGGCGGGTTGTGGGACGGGGTCACGACGATGCCGTCGGCCAGGCCTTCGCCGGTGAAACGCTGGGTGCCGTCGGCGGCGCGGTTGTGGGTCAGGATGGCCTGGGACACGACCGGGGTCGGGGTGAAGTCGTCACGGGAGTCGATGCGCACGGTCACGCCGTTGGCGACGAGCACTTCGATGGCGGTCTTCCAAGCCGGCTCGGACAGGGCGTGGGTGTCGCGGCCGATGTACAGCGGGCCGGTGACGCCGGCCTTCTTGCGGTATTCGGCGATGGCCTGCGTGATGGCCACGATGTGGGCCTCGTTGAATGAGGTCTTCAGGGACGAACCACGGTGTCCGGAAGTGCCGAAGGAGACGCGCTGCTCCGGAACGTTCGGGTCGGGGACGACGTCATAGTACTTTCCAATGACCTCGTCGACATTGATCAGATCTGCTGGGGTGGCGGGCATTCCCGCATTTTTTGCAACCATACCTTCATTGTGCCACGAGTTTGCGCGGAACGCGGAAAGCCATCCCACAATGTGCGATGAATACGTTTTCTTTTTGACGTCTCGGCGTGTCTCCAGTATGGAATTGGGGTTTCAGTGTCCCGATGCCCGACGATTTGCGCATCGCACGCCGATAGTGTATTGTTTCTAACGAATTCGACTCATGCAGGGTTGCAAGTCAACATTTTTAGACGCAAGACCTGGAATGTGGCATTGGTTTGCCATGTTCCGGGTCTTTTTTGTTGCAAAAAAGCCGCGCTGCGTCATCGAATCCCATCGGAAGGAAATAGAAAGGAATCAGGATGGCTGACTCTCTCGCATCGCAGATCATCACTGCGATCGGCGGACCTGAAAACGTTCGCAGTCTGACGCATTGCGCCACCCGACTGCGCTTCGAGCTGGCGGACGCGTCCAAGGTGGACCAGAACGCCCTCGAACATATGAAGGGCGTGCTTGGCGCGGTCCCGCAAAGCGGTGACCGTTTCCAGGTCGTCATCGGCGGCGGCGTGGCCACCGTATACGAAAACATCATGCATCTGCCCGAAATGGCGAACGCCGGTGCCGCCTCCGCATCCGGCGAAGGCCAGAAGAGCAACGCCGACGTCAAGGCCGAGGCCCGTTCCAAGGCACGCGGCAAGGTGGCATGGCTGGACTCCTTCTTCGAGTATCTCGCCGACTCCTTCCGCCCGATCCTGGGCGTGCTGCTCGGCGCCTCCATCATCATCGCCCTGGTCAACCTGCTCATCTCACTGAACGTCATTCCGAATGACGAGGCCTCCGCCGGCTGGGTGTTCGTCAAGGCCATCTGGAAGGGCGTGTTCTACTTCCTGCCGATCATGGTCGCCTACAACGCCGCCAAGAAGCTCAAGGTCGATCCGTGGCTGGGCGGCGCCATCATGGCCATCCTCATGACCCCGCAGTTCACCAGCCTGATAGACGCCAAGACCACCACGTGCGTGGAGAACGCGGCTCTGGGCACCAAGTCCTGCACCGCCAACATCTTCGGCATTCCGATGGCGTTGAGCGACTACAGCGGCAACGTGTTCGTGCCGCTGCTCATGGCCGCCGTGCTCGCCCTCGTCTACCACGGATTGAAGAAGATCATTCCCGAAAGCGTCCAGCTGGTGTTCGTGCCGTTCTTCTGCATGATCATCGTCGGCGCACTGACCGCCTTCATCATCGGCCCGATCGGCGTGTGGGTCGGCAACGGCCTCGGCGTCGGCCTGGCTTGGATGAACACCCATGCACCGTTCATCTTCGCCATCATCATCCCGCTGCTGTACCCGTTCCTCGTGCCGCTCGGCCTGCACTGGCCGCTCAACGCCCTGATGCTCATGAACATCCAGACGCTCGGCTACGACTTCATCCAGGGCCCGATGGGCGTGTGGAACTTCGCCTGCTTCGGCGCCACCGCCGGCGTGCTCTTCATCGCCGTGCGTGACAAGGACAAGGACATGCGCCAGACCGCTCTCGGCGCGCTCGCAGCCGGCCTGCTTGGTGGTGTTTCCGAACCGTCCCTGTACGGCATCCACCTGCGTTACAAGCTGGTCTACAAGCGCATGCTCGTGGGCTGCGGCCTTGGTGGCGTCGTCATTGCCGTCCTCGGCTGGCTCTTCCCGTCCGTCACCGCCGCCGGCCAGACCGTGCATGGTGTGACCACCACCGCCTTCGCCTTCACCTCGCTGCTGACCATTCCGGTCTTCGACCAGATGTGGGTGTACGCGGTGTCCATCGCGGTCTCCTTCCTGACCTCCTTCTTCCTGATCATCACCTTCGACTACCGCACCCCGGAACAGAAGGCTGAAGTGCTGGCCCGCGCCGCCGCCGATCAGAAGGCCGCCGCTCCGGCGGTCGAAGCCAAGGAAGCCGCTCCGGCTGCCACCACCGCCACCGCGACTGCTACCGCCACCAAGACCGAAGCTCCGGCCGCTGCCGCCGCCGCGACCACCGTGGTGAACGCTCCGGTCGCCGGCCACGTGATCGCCCTGGACGAAACCGGCGATCCGGTGTTCGCCTCCCGCGCGCTCGGCGAAGGCGTCGGCATCCAGCCGACCGACAGCGAGGTCGTGGCCCCGGTCTCCGGCGTGCTGCAGACCGTCGCCGAAACCGGCCACGCCTTCGGCATCAAAACCGATGACGGTGTGGAAGTGCTCGTGCACGTCGGCATCGACACCGTGAAGATGAACGGCGAGGGCTTTGCCGTCAAGGTCAAGGCCGATGAGCGCGTGAATGCCGGCGATCCGCTGGTTTCCGTCGACTTTGCTAAAGTGAAGGACGCTGGATACAGCACCACCACGCTGATGACGGTGCTCAACACCGCCGCCCTCACCTCCGTCACGCCGAAGACCGGCATCGACGTCAAGGCAGGGGACGAGGTGATCGACATCCAGCGCTAACCTGTCACACAGAGGCGAAAAAGGGGTCGACGTGGACGTTCTTCGCGTATTCAACAACAATGTCGTATTGGCTAGAGACGGTGATCGTGAGGTGATTCTCACAGGCCGTGGAATAGGCTTCCAAGCCAAGCCGGGACAACATGTGGATGACGCGAAGATCGTCCGTCGGTTCATCCCCGTCGATGGCAAGGATCCCGACCACATGGCGCAACAAGTGGCCGGGATCCCGCCCGAAATCATCAGACTCGTCACGGACGCCATGAACCGTACGGGACTGAAAGAACAGGCAGACAAGCAGCCAACCCTGGTCATGGCGCTCGCCGACCACATCTGCGGCGCGATACAACGCGCGCAAAGAAAACAGAACATCGAATATCCGCTCGAAGCGGAAGTACGTTCCCTATACGCCGACGAATACGCCAAAGGCGTGGCGATGGTCGACGCGATGAACACGTATTTGGGTGGCGCGTTGCCCCGCAGTGAGGCGGTGGCGCTCGCCTTGCATTTGGTGAATGCCGGATTCTCCGGCGGCGACCTGTCCGCCACCTACACCATGACCGGCATCATCCAGCAGATGATCGCCGTCATCGAAGGCGCGTACGGCATCACGCTTGCGCAGGACAGCGTCAATGTGGCGCGATTCATCACGCATCTGCGTTACCTGTTCGTACGCATCCACCAGCATGAGCAGCTCGACGATGAGCCGCAACCAATCATCGAATCAATCAAAACCTCATATCCGAAGGCTTGCCAGTGCGCAAGGCAGCTTGCCGTGGTGGTGAAGATGCGTCTTGGTCCCGACCTTACGGAAGCCGAAATCGCCTATCTTGCCCTGCATGTGGCGCGCGTGACCAACGGAGTGAATCGGCAGGACGACTGAGTTTCCGGTATCTTCCGATATTCAGCAGCCCGTTCCGCGCATTCCTGACGGTTCCTAATCGTTCGACTGTTCGGCCGGCTGCCCGCTTGCCTGTTCGGTCGGCTGCGGTTTCGTTGGCGTAGCCGACATATTCGCGTTCAACGCCAGTATGCCGGTATCTTCGGAAGCGGCCTCCGGCACGCGCACGCATAGGGCCTGACGTTCCACACTGAAACGGATGTGCTTCGTTTCAGGCAGCATATCGCCATCCACCTGCGCCAAAACAGGCCTCTCCAAAGTGATTTCCGCGCTGACGCCCTGCACCTGGTCGACGGTGGAGTTCGTGGACAGCGGACTCTGCTGAGCTTTGCCGGTGATGGTCTGGTGCAGCACGTCGCCGAACAGATTCGCCCAACCGATCAGGCCGCCGGACGTGTCGATGATCTCGTAGTCGAGGATGCCATCGTCATAGGAAGCTTCGGGCATCAGCGAAAACATGGGGATCTGGCCGCAATTGCCCGCCATGAACGTGCGGAACGTGAGACCACGCGTGGAATGCGTGCTGCCTTCGGCGCTGGTGATGGTCACATTGCCCTTGTACTTCGGGGCGAACAGATTCTTCACGCCCGACACGAAATACGCCAGCCAGCTGATGTTCTTCTTCAATTCCGGATCGGTGTCGTCGATCATCAGTGCGTCGAAACCGATGCCGGCGATGATGAGGAACGCATGCCCGTGGTCGGTGGTCTCATCATCCAGAAGGGTCAGACGGCCCACATCCACCAGACGGGAGCCGTGCGACGTGGCCACGGTGAGCGCCGCATCGATATCGTCCACGGGAATGCCCATATTGCGGGCGAACAGATTGCCGGTGCCGATCGGCACGATGCCCAGCGCATGCCCGGTACCCGACAGCGCGCTCGCGACGGTACGCACCGTGCCATCGCCGCCGACAGCCACCACCACATCGGCACCATGGTCCAACGCTTCGAACGCGCAGGCGCGACCGTCCTTGTCGAGCTGCGTTTCGATGAATTCGATCTGGGTGAGATGCTTCGCCTCGCAGAACTCCTTGATATGCTGCTTGCGCTGTTCCGCCTGGGGCTTTGAAGGATTGACTATGAACGCGTAATGCACTTGGTCATCGTCACGCTTGTCAAGCTTCTCCGCGAGTGTACGGTGCTTGTACGCGCGGTATCCGAAGAAGGCGGCCGCGCATACGGCGACCACGGCGATGATGACGAGCAGGACGATAACTGGCATAGGCATGCCTCTATTGTCTATGCGATTGCGCAAAAAGACGAATTCGACATGAAAATTCGGCGTTCCCTCACGTTATATCCAAAAATGAGAACGATGGCGTCAGTGTCTGCTTTCGGCACTAGGCTGGGAAGCATGCTTGATATTCAATTCATTCGTGAACATGCTGACGTTGTCAAGGAATCCCAGCGTAAGCGTGGCGAATCGGTCGAACTGGTCGACGAGGTGCTGCGCTCCGACGAGGTTCGCCGCTCCTCTCTGAAGGAATTCGAAGCTGCCCGCGCGCAGCAGAAGGAGATCGGCAAGAAGGTCGCCGCCGCCCCCGCCGACGAAAAGGCCAAGCTGATCGCCGCAACCAAGGAACTCTCCCAGAAGGTCTCCGAATACAAGGCCGCAGCCGACGCCGCAGCCGAAGAATACACCACCGCCATGTGGAAGCTGTCCAACATCGTCGAGCCGGAGGCTCCGGAAGGCGGCGAGGATGATTACGTCGTCGTCAAGAAGGTCGGCCAGATCCGTGATTTCGCAGCCGAAGGCTTCGAGCCGAAGGACCACCTGACGCTCGGCCGCGGCGTGGCCGGTATCGATATGGAGCGCGGCGTGAAGGTCGGCGGCTCCCGCTTCTACTTCCTGCGCGGCCAGGTGGCCCG
>OLNJ01001737.1_pt1 | contig 10308 bp, 9 predicted proteins | sample 1672191 | NCBI WGS metagenome assembly OLNJ01 (sample SAMEA3136657, study PRJEB25190) | human gut metagenome | biome: human gut; feature: human-associated habitat; material: faeces | place: Austria | collected 2013 | reverse complement strand
ATTTCCTAAAGAGCAGGAATTATCTGAAAAAACAGCTCGTTTAGTTGAATTAAATCTTCTTCTTGATATGGACAATAATGTGGAAAATGCAGAGGAAATATATGAAAATGAAAATATAAATGATGAAGAAAAGATGACTGATACGGATAGTTTTTTAGATAAAATTCATTCATATTCAGATAATTATGAATGTTCAAAGGAAAATATTACAAAAGACAATGAGATTGAAATTTAAGTTCTCGCCAAGTTGGCGAAGAGAATTTTTTCATTTAAAAATAAGATAGAAAATTATTAAGATCTTTTAAGCGGCCCTTTAATGGGGCTGCTTTTTTTATTGCTTAAATAAAATGCATTTCACTTAGATTTTTTTAAATTATTGATAATATTATTTAACAGGTATACACTTGTGATAAAGATAATAGTAAAGAAAGTATATGAGGTAATATTATGGTATCAGAATCACAAAAAGAGTCGAATAAAAAATATGATAAAAATAATACTAAGCAAATCAAGTTAAAGTTAAATTTAAAAACCGATAAGGATATATTGGATAAGTTAAATAGTGTCGGTAATAAACAGGGTTATATTAAAAACCTTATTAGAAACGATATTAAAAACAGTATTTAAAATATTTAATTGTTTTTCGCCAAGTTGGCGAAGTAACTCAATGAAACATAATATTTTATCCTCGTCATGTGTTGGCGAAAAGAGAGAGTTTAACTCTCTTTTTTAAATTGAAAGAGGAGTGTTGGCATGAAATATAGATGTTTGACTAAAGATGATCGTATAAAAATTGAGGTATTGCTAAAAGCCGGTGTGAAAGTTGCAAAAATCGCAGAAGAATTAGGCTTCCATTATAGCAGCATATATAGGGAAATAAAAAAGGGCTTATATAGCCACAGAAATTCAGACTATACAACTGAAATGAGATATAGCAGTGATTTAGGACAGCAAACCCACGAATATAATGTTCAAAGTAGAAGTAAAGGGTTAAAGGTCGGTAAAGACCTTAAATTCATTCAATTTTTGGAAGAATTGATTGCCGATAAGGGATATAGTCCGGAAGCAGCTCTTGCGGAAGCAAGGAAAGTTAAGGATAGATTTAGTGTGATGATTTGTACGACAACTTGTTATACATATATTGATAAAGGAGTCTTTTTAAACTTGACTAACAAAAATCTCCCAGTTAAGGGTAAGAAAAGGATTAGAAAAACCGTTGTAAGAGGTAAAACTATTTGTCGTGGAATAAGTATTACAAAAAGACCTTTAGAGGTAAATAACCGAGAAAACTTTGGTCATTGGGAAATGGATACCGTAAAAGGTTCACGAGGTAATACTAAGGCTAATTTGTTAGTTCTGACAGAAAGAAAAACCTTATCCGAAATTGTAATGAAGATACCAAACGGCTGTGCTTATAGCGTTGTCAATGCTCTTGATTGTTTGGAAAAGAAATGGGGCAAGCTGTTCCCCGAGATTTTCAAAACAATAACGGTAGATAATGGGGTTGAATTTGCTGATTTTGAGAACATGGAAAAATCCATCTTTAATAAGGATAAAAAGCGAACTTTGATATTTTACTGTCACCCATATAGCAGTTGGGAAAGGGGCAGTAATGAAAATCAGAATAAACTGATCAGGCGACATATACCAAAGGGATATGATTTTGATGATAAACCACACGAGGAAATTCAAAAAATACAGGATTGGATTAATAATTACCCTCGGCGAAAGTTTAACTATATGTCGTCTAATGAATTGTTTGAATTTGAGTTAAGTGCAATCTTAAAAATATCGTAACAAGAAAGCCTTCAAATTCGTAAAACCGCATAAATACTGAATCTTTACCAGCCTACGTTTTCCAGTCTGGAAAACAGCAGAGAATATAATATCTAAATAATATATATAATATATATCCTATCTTATCTATCTTTTATAAATAACAGACTATGAGATTGAATTGATAAGACATATATGCCTATAAAATAATAAATATTTTTATTTGAGGTGATATAAATGATAAAAATCGGAAATTTAAATTTAGATAGCGACTTTGATTATAGAGTAATAAGAGAAGAAGATAATGATTTAGATTTATATATAGATATAAATTATAGATGTGTTGATATAAATATAGGAGAGTCTAATTTCTTTAATTCTCGAATACAATTTCCATATGTTAGATCTATTCTTATAAGAATTAATAAGGAAAGCCATTTGATGACTGTTCATCTTATGAGAGATATAGATTTATTCTCAGCCTTTGCCAACTTTGAAGTTGATTATACTAACAGCATCTTTAAAATTAAAAATTATCAAGAAAAAGTAATCATATATAAAAAATAATTTCAAAAAAATTAAGGGGGCCTTAACAGGCCCTCTTTTATAATTAAATAATAATCTATATTATTTTATTAGTTAATGCTACTTTCTGAACATTCCAATACTTTCTTTTCAGCAGTTTGACCAAAAGCTGTTAAGTATATTACTTTTAATTCTTCAACTAATGGTAATCTTGGGTTAGCTGGAGTACACTGATCATCGAAAGCATCTAAAGATAATTTATCTACTTTTGATAAGAATTGTTCTTCTAATACTCCACACTCTTTTATTGTTTTTGGTATATTTAATTCAACTAATAAGTTGTTTACTGCGTCTATTAAGCTTTGAACACCTTCTTCTACAGTATTAGCTTTTAAGCCTAAGAATCTAGCTATTTCAGCATATTTTTTATCAGCTACGAACTCCTTATATTTAGGGAACGCAACGAATTTAGAAGGTTTAGTAGCGTTGTACTTTATAACATGTGGTAATAATATAGCATTTGCTCTACCATGTGGTATATGGAATTCTCCACCTAGCTTATGAGCTAATGAATGGTTTATTCCTAAGAAAGCATTTGTAAATGCCATACCTGCCATACAAGATGCATTGTGCATTTTTTCTCTTGCTTCTTTATCATCTCCATTTCTATAAGCTTTTGGTAAGTAATCAAATACTAATTGTATTGCTTTCAATGCTAATGCATCTGTATAATCTGTTGCCATTATTGAAACATAAGCTTCTATAGCATGAGTTAATACATCAACTCCTGTATCTGCTGTAACACCTGCTGGTACTGTCATAACTAAAGTTGGGTCTATTATAGCCACATCTGGAGTTAACTCGTAGTCAGCTAAAGGATACTTCATATTATTTACTTTATCTGTAACAACTGCGAAAGAAGTAACTTCTGAACCAGTTCCTGAAGTAGTTGGTATTGCCACTAATTGCGCTTGTCTTCCTAATTTAGGGAACTTAAATACTCTCTTTCTTATATCTGCAAACTTTAATCTTAAATCATCAAAGTTAGCTTCTGGATTTTCGTAGAATAACCACATAGCTTTAGCAGCATCCATTGCTGAACCTCCACCAAGAGCTATTATAGTGTCAGGCTTGAATTTTCTCATAGCTTCTGCACCATTTAACACTGTTTCTACTGATGGATCTGGCTCTACGTCACAGAATACATCTATCATCACAGGATTTCTTCTTTTTCTTAATTGGTGAGTTATTTTATCTACATTTCCTAACTGAACCATAACTCTATCAGTTACTATCATTACTCTATTAGCATTTGGTAATTTTTCTAAGTAGCTTATAGAACCGAATTCATGGTATATTCTTTCTGGAACTTTGAACCATTGCATATTTACTTTTCTCATTGCAACTTTCTTAACATTGATTAAGTTACTTGCTGATACATTTTCTGTTGTTGAGTTATTCCCCATAGATCCACATCCTAACGTTAATGATGGTATATTTGCATTGTATATATCACCTATTGCCCCATGAGTAGATGGCGCATTCACAAGTAATCTACCTGTTCTTACTCTTTTACTGAATTCTAATATTATATCATCATCGTTACAATGTATAACAGCTGAATGTCCTAGTCCTCCAAATTCAGTCATTTCTACACATTTTTGTATTCCTTCTTGAGCATTTTTAACCTTGAAACAAGCAAGCACTGGACTTAACTTTTCTTTTGATAAAGGATCTTCCATCCCTACCTTTTCAAGTTCTGCAACTATCATTTTTGCATCTTTAGGAACATTTATCCCTGCCATTTGTCCTATTGTATATGGACTTTGTCCTACTATATTTGGATTTAATGAACAAGTTTCATTATTTATAACTAATCCTTGTAATTTTTCTTTTTCTTCTTTATTTACAAAGTAGCATCCATAGTATTTCATTAAATCTGTTACTTCATTGTATATTTCTTCATCTATTATTACTGCTTGCTCAGAAGCACATATCATTCCATTATCGAAAGTTTTTGATAATATTAAATCATTTACTGCTTGCTTTATATCTGCAGTTTTATTTATATAACAAGGAACATTTCCTGCTCCAACCCCAAGAGCTGGTTTTCCTGAAGAGTATGCTGATTTAACCATTCCTGGTCCACCAGTAGCAAGTATTACTGATACTCCGTCATGCTTCATTAATAAGTTAGTAGCTTCTATTGATGGTTTTTCTATCCATTGTATACAGTCTTCTGGTGCTCCTGCCTTTACAGCTGCATCTCTTAATATTCTTGCTGCTTCTGAAGAACATTTTTGAGCTGATGGATGGAAGCTGAATATGATTGGGTTTCTACCCTTCATTGATATTAATGATTTAAACATTGTTGTAGAAGTTGGATTAGTAACTGGTGTTACCCCTGCAACTACACCTACTGGCTCAGCTATTAGCATATATCCTTCTTCTTCATTTTTTTCTATTACTCCAACAGTTTTGTTGTATTTTATACTATTATAAATATATTCTGTAGCGAACATATTTTTAGTTACCTTATCTTCAAATATTCCCCTTTTAGTTTCATCTACTGCCATTTGTGCAAGTTCTATATGTTTATCTAAACCAGCCATTGACATTTCTCTAACTATAGTATCTATTGCGTCTTGATCTAAGCTTAGCATAGCTTGTTTAGCTTTTTCTGCTTTTACAACTAGCTCATCAATCATATTTTCAACACTGAATTCATTATCTACTACTTTTAGTTTTCTTGACTCTTTGCTCATTTTCGTATCCCCCATATAATTCATTTAAATATGTTAGTTATTTAACAAACTTATTATATAAATTATGATACTTTAATTAAATATAAGTGTCAATAACTTTTGTTAATTTTTTTTCAATCTTTCAAATGAAAACGTTTCTTTTTATATTATCTTTATAATGCTGTATTTTCTAATACTTTTAGGTCTTTTCTCTAAGTAATATATTGAATTCTTTATTTTGTATACAAAATATTTTTATAAATTTCTCTTCTCTTCATATTGTTAAATTTTATACATTAATACTTGTATACTATTAAGCTTTTATAAAGTTTAATAAACAAAATAAAAATGTGGTGAGATAATTTCACCACATATCACAGTAAACACTATATTCAACTTTAGTAAGTCACTTTTTTATCAATTATCACAGCATCTGCATATTTTTCTAATAAATCTATCGCATAATCTAAATATCTATTTAGTTCTTTGTCTTTGTCAAAAGCTATAATATTCATAAGTATATGCTTAGTATCTGATGTTATCATTGCCCTTTCTGAATCTGATGTAGTACTTCCAAATTTCCCAATTTCATCTTCAAATACAGGTAGATTTTCTAAATTAATTGATCCTCTACCAATGCCATCATATCTCTGATTTTCTTCACCTACAGTGAAAATAATCTCTTTTCCTAACTTGCTTAAATCATAAGTCCCAACTGAATAAAAACTTTCTAATGATATTAAATTATTTATATCTACTACGTTATTTACTTTATATAAATTCATCCCTTTTACAACTCTTTTAGCAAGTGATTCAGATGAAAGTCTATATCTACTTGGATCCTTTCCTAACTTTTTATATGCGATTCTAGAAGTCTCTATATTTTTTATTTTCAATACTTCATCTTTCTTTATATTATTTTTTATTTCCTCACATTTATCATTTATAATTTCCCATAAATGCTCATCTCCATCTCTAACAGATACTTCAGCTTCTATTGATGCTACAGTCGTGTTTGGACATTTTTCTTTTAACTTATTGCTTATCTTAATATTTATCATATATTTACTCCTTTTTAAAAGATACATTTACTTCTTCATATCCAATATTCTTTAATAAATTAACTAAACTCGCTTTTGTATTTTCTTTTATTTCTTCCATGAATCCTTCCTTCAATATCTTATCTTCATATTCCTTCTTATATTTACTTATATCAGATAATATATCATTTGTATCTAATTTATTAAAAATAGAATTTTTAATATCATATACATATAAGTTTTCGTCATCTATGTAGTGATTCAATATTCTACACTGCTCTACTTCTATGTTTATCTTTTTTCCTGTATTCTCAATTATCATTATATCTTCTGGCTTTATACCTCCATTAATGACCCCCTCATATTTAATTATAAAAGATTGTTCTGTAAAAGGTATTTTTATATCATTTATACTTTTATCTTTTTTTACTGCCACAATGTTACTATAATTATATTTAACAGTGTTCAAATCCAAAACCTGACTTATAGTAGATAATACTCTAGTATTATCATTATATCGATTATTTTCTTTCCCTAATATTCTTATACTAAGCCCTACTGTTATTATGATTAACAAAATGGGTAATAATAGAACTACTTTATTATTTTTTTTCCTTTTTATCAACAAATATATGCCTCCTTTTGGTATAATATTTAAGAATTAAATTTAGTCTTAACCTATTATCAAGATGATTTTAGTTAATTTAATAGTTACTTTTTTATGAAAGGAGTTTTTTTAATGACATTATTAGTTTTCGGGCATAAAAATCCAGATACAGATTCAATATGCTCATCAATTTCATTAACATACCTAAAAAATCAATTAGGTGAAAACGCAATAGCGTGTGCTTTAGGAGAACCAAGAAAAGAAGCTCAATTTGCTTTAAACTACTTCAACGTTGAAGCTCCTAAAATATTAGATAATGTAAAAATACAAGTTAAAGACTTAAGCTACGATAAGGTTAAGCCTTTAACACCTGCAGCTTCAGTTATAGAAGCGTACTCTCTTATGAGTAACAAAGGAGTTAAAACTTTACCTATAGTATCTGAGGATGGTAAATTTGAAGGAATAGTTACTATGCAAGAAATAGCAGAAGACCTTCTTCACCAACACTTCAATACTATACATACTTCTATATCTAATATATGCAAGAACCTTAATGGTTCAGTCCTTGTAAATTGTGACGAAGAAGTAACAGGAAGAGTTGTTACTTTATCATTTAACATGGATGCAGTAATGGATGTACTAAGCGAAGGTGATATCGCTATAGTTGGTAACAGATCTGATGTTATAGAATATGCTATAGACTCTAAGGTTAAGCTTTTAGTTTTAACTGGTGGGGCAACTATAAGTGAGGAATTAATAGGTACAGCTAAACAAAATGGTGTGTCTGTAGTATCAGTTGAATGTGATACTTATAAAACATCTAACATAATAAATCAATGTAATTACTTATCAGAAATAATCATTAAAGATAACTTAGTTGTTTTCCATGAAAATGATTATGCTGATGATGTAAAAGAAACTATGTTAAACACTAACTTTAGAGCTTATCCTGTAGTAGATGATAACAATAACTTCTTAGGATTAGTTTCTAGAAAGCATCTTTTAAACCCAACTAAGAAAAATGTAGTATTAGTTGATCATAACGAAGCTGCTCAAAGTGCCGATGGTATTGAAGAAGCTAACTTAGTTGAAATAGTTGATCATCATAAAATAGGTGGAATATCTACTGATGTTCCTGTATCTATAAGAGTTATGCCTGTTGGATGTACTTGTACTATAATTTACAAAATGTTCAAAGAGCATAATGTTGAAATACCTAAATCTATAGCTGGTTTATTATTATCTGCTATATTATCAGATACTTTAATATTTAAATCTCCAACTACTACTGAATTAGATAAACAAGCTTGCGAAGAATTAAGCAAAATAGCTGAAGTTGATATGGAATCTTACGGAATGGAAATGTTCAAGTTCGGAACTTCTTTAGATGAATATAGCATAGAAGAAATCGTAAATATGGACTTTAAAGAGTTTAACATGAGCGGAAAAAGAGTTGGTATAGGTCAAGTATTTACTTTAGATATAGATTCTATATTTGCTAAGCAAGATCAATTCTTATCTTATATAAACTCTACTGACTATGATATGTTAGTTCTTGCTGTAACTGATATAATCAAAGAAGGTTCTTACTTAATATACAAGGCAGAAGATAAGTTAATTTCTGAAGCATTCAATGTAGAAAGCGCTCAAGGAGTATTCGCTCCAGGGGTAGTTTCTAGAAAGAAACAATTAGTACCAAACTTAACAACTGCTGTTAGAAATATGTAATATAAATATTTATATAAAAACAAAAAGGTGAGCTCATAAGAGTTCACCTTTTTTGCGAAACTATATTTTGATAGTCCCTTTTATAAATCATGTTGTTTCTTTTTTGATTCACTTAGAACGTGTAATCAATTAAACTGGTTTAACAATAATATTTTTTACTTTTTTAAATGTGTTTTTTGTCTTTATGTTTTTTAGGATTTATTACCTTACTATTTTATACGAAATTCGACATAAAGTAAATATAAAATATCAATACATTTAAAATTAAATTTTAATTACATTTTTTCTACATCTGAGTAGTCTTGTCCAAATGTTTCTACTGTAACAGTCTTCATAACTTGAGGCTCTTTAGGCTTGTCCATTCTATCTGTTCTTGTATTTGCTATTTCATCTACTACATCCATACCTTCTATTACTCTACCAAAAGAAGCATATTCTCTATCTAAGTGTGGAGATGTTTGATGCATTATAAAGAACTGAGAACCTGCTGAGTTAGGAACCATTGTTCTAGCCATCGATAATACTCCTCTTTCATGCTTTAAATTGTTAGTAAATCCATTGTTAGTGAATTCTCCTTTTATAGAATATCCTGGTCCACCCATTCCATTTCCGTTAGGGCATCCACCTTGTATCATAAATCCAGGTATAACTCTGTGAAATCCTACTCCATTGTAGTATCCTTTTTCTATTAAGCTAACAAAGTTTTTAACAGTGTTTGGAGCTATATTTGGGTATAACTCAGCTACTATTTTCTTACCATTTTCCATTTCTATAGTTACTATTGGGTTCTTATTTTCCATTGTAATTATTCATCCTTTCAAAAAATTATGTATATCATATATATTATATACTAACACCGCAAAAAATAAAGCCAATATTCGCCATATACAGTAAAAAAATCAAAGTAAAGTACTAAATATAAGCATAAAAATGTGGTAGATATAAATTATACACGATCTATATCTACCACCATATTCTCAAGTTTATATAAAGTTATTTAGACTTCGTCTTTTCTTTTTCATTTAATTGAGGTGTTTCTTTATAATCAATTTCTAATAAATCTAATATTTGTTTAGCTCTATCTTTTGTAGAACCTTTTGCTTCTATAAAGTTTATATTTTCAGCCTTTAAGAAGCTTAATATAGCATCATCTATTTGTAATGCTATTCCTTCATCTTGCCATCTAACACCATCTTGAACATATCCAAATTCTCTTGGTACATAAACTATCATGTCATAGTTTTGTATATCTTCTAATGCAAGTGAATATAAATCCTTAAGTATTTCTATTTCTTTTTTACTTCTTTCTTTGTTACCTAACATAAATCTTCCGTATATGTAAGGCACAAAAGTAGCATAATCTGTAAGAGCGTAATCAAAGCTTGCTAACTCATCTTCTAGTTTCTTTTGCCCTAAGTATATTCCATATTGCTCAGATATAGTCTCTATCATACCTTTATCTTTTAAGTATTCAGTTGAATACTCTAGAGCATAACCAGCATTTAATCCAGCTATTTTCATTTCAACATATAAATGCTGAATTAATGTAGTTTTACCACATCTTGGTCCACCTAAAACTGCTATTCTCTTAGTTGCCATAATTTATATCAACTCCATATATTTTTTCTAAGTTTAAGGAACTTTTATATTATACTAACATTTAAAAGTTTATTCAATGTTTTTAATACAATTCTATTTACATAGAAATGTTCAGATTTTTACCTATCTCATATCCTTCATAGTATATTTGTTTACAAAATTCTTTTTCAAATCTTAAGGTATCATTTTTATCAAATACAGTTTTAGGTCTAACAATTATTATATTATCTTCATTGCAAATATTTTTAATTTCATCTGGTAATGTATAATCATGTTTCATTGATATAAC
>OLNJ01001735.1_pt1 | contig 10315 bp, 11 predicted proteins | sample 1672191 | NCBI WGS metagenome assembly OLNJ01 (sample SAMEA3136657, study PRJEB25190) | human gut metagenome | biome: human gut; feature: human-associated habitat; material: faeces | place: Austria | collected 2013 | reverse complement strand
TTTTATTTTCAATTTCTTCCTTTATCAGACTTCCTACACTTGAAAAGTGCGAACACAAAAACAGTTTCATCAATATTCTCCTTTATATATAAATTCCGATTTGTCGAGTTCAGTATACCACACCGAATCCCATTGTAAAAGAGCCTATGTACGCCGCCCGCAGGCGGCGAAAGTCAGTCCGGGGGAAATTCCAGTTCGGCAAACTCCGCATCAGTCAGCAGTTTCAGCTTTTCGATAACGCCCTCCGACAGTTCCCGCAGAGCAGTTTCATCGGGCATCAGGTAGCACTGCATGAGCCGCAGTTCGTGGATAAGCCCCAGCCGGGTGCCGGTGTTGTAGAGCATCATCAGGGTCAATTCCTCGTGGTCAAAGTTCATGTTCATCCCTCGCTTTCCGGCAGACGGTAGGATTGCACTCCGGGGCATCGCACTTTTCCTTGAGATTCATCAGCACCGAAGGGCGTTCCGGCTGCTTGTCCAGAAACCCCTGTAAATTTTTGAAGCCGATGCTGTCCACATAATGCACAGACACCTCGCCATTGCGTTTAAGTGCGATCACATCGCTGACCGACAGGCTGTGCCCCTCAAAATCCTGCGGACGGGAGAGGTTGAACACTTGAAACAGTTCTTCCAAAATCTCGTTGTTCGGCACATCCTGCCACATGGCGGGCAAATCAGCATAGTAGGTGACCTCATAATGCTCCGGGTCTGGCGTTTTGCCCCGACGATGCAGTTCCCGCATGGAAGCAAATCTTTCATCGAAGATTTTTTCATCATGCCGCAGCTGCATCACCATATAAACATCGCATCCTGCGTTCAGAAATTTCTGCGGGATGTCCGCCATGGGTTCGCCGTCAAAATTCTGGTTCCATTTTTGCTGCATCGTCCACCTCACAGTTCCGGCGCAGAACGTGCAGACGATTTTGGCGCAGACGTATCACTTGCCAGTTCTGCCAGCTTTTCCAGTGTGGAAGAGCGATGGTCTGCACTCAGTTCCTCGGTTTCCGCAACTTTGTCCATGACGGCATCGTACGCTTTCCTGTTGGATGACCTTGCGGTCATCGTCCGAAAGTTCAAACAGATACCAGTTCCGGGCGGCAGGGATGGTGTTTTGTCCATCCGGCGGCAGGTTCTTTTCGGAAATCTGCCCGCTTTCCAGTGGCTCGCCGGTCACCTTGTTGTAGGTGGCAAAGCCGACTCCTGCACCGTTTTCCCGGAGGTGGAGATAGCGTTCATCGTTGATAAGGTAAACCGCTTCTTTTATCTGCTCCATCAGCAGCCACCCTCAAATTCCAGCGAAAACTTGCTGCGGCCATCGGGTTCGGTGCCCAGCAGCACGGTGGCGTTGTAGGTCTTGCCCTTGACGCTCTTGCAGTCCTTCAGCCGGACCCGACCATCCCGCAGCAGCTTGCGGTTGGTAGCGCAAGTGTCCACCAGCAAATCTACGATTTGGTAGATAGTGTCCTCATCATCCGGGCAGAGCCGGAGCAGGAGGTCTACCTCCAAAGACTGAGAAAAATATTCTTCCAGTTGGGTGCGTTTGCTCATCCCCTCCGCATCTTCAGAATAGAAAGGATCAGTCTCACTCATTTCAGTATCATTCTCTTTAGTCTTATTACATCGTGATTTTGAAGGGGCTTGACTTGCGTTTTTGAAGCCTCCAGAATCGTGAAAATCACGATTCTGGAATATTGATTTTGACGATTCTGCCGAAAAGTTCTTCACATACACCAAACTTGGCTTTCCCAGACCTCTGCGTTTTCGTTCAATCAGACCAAACTTTTCGAGTTCCCGGAGCAGCTTGGTCGCTTTGTTGTCTGCGCAACACAACGCCCTCTTGACATCATCTATCGTGAAGATAATGAACACCCGGTTCTGCTCGTCCAGCCAGCCGTTTTTCACGGACAGGCTCATGCGGTCCAGCAGGATACCGTACAGGGTCTTGGCATCGGTTGACAGACTCTGGAACCGTGGCTCCTGAAAAAGAGCCTTGGGAATGCGGTAGAACGAAAATAGTTCTCCGGCTTGTCCGTAGAAGTAGTCAAGGGTCATGTGGCTTTTTCAACATTTTGCTCCAGCTTGTGTTCAAAAAATCGACCGCCTTTCGTTTGAAAATAAAAAGCGCACTCTTTTCTTATTGAAAAGTAGTGCGCTATGTAATATAATGGCTGTATAATTTAGCTATCCAAAAGATAGTCGATGAGATATTCTTTCGGAATCATGAAAGATCGTCCGACTTTCAGGCAGCGAATTCTATGTTGATGGATTCTTCTGATGATTGCAGTCTGGCTTTTGAAACCGAGTAAAGTTGTTGCTTCTTCGACAGACAGCACATCAGGATAGTTCACAAATAGTTTTTTATAATACTCTTTTGCTTGATTTTGATTCATTATCCTTGACTTTCCTTTCGTTTTGTGCCTAAGCAGAGGAGCGTTTTGCCCTGCATCCCTCCTGAACATCCCTCCAATTTCCATTTGGGCGGCCCAAACCGAAAAAACAGAGTAGAGGGAAAACGCATCGAAAAATCGTGGATATTCCAAATTATTGTTCGTTGAGGCGTGAATTTTTCCTTTGCACAGTGGGAACCAGATATCACTAGATATCACTGGATGATACCAGATGGAAGATGAGGACAAAAACTCAAAATCCCTTGTGCTAATAACACGTGTGGGTTCGATCCCCACCACCGGCATAGAGAAACGGGTCAGGAAGCATCGCTTTCTGGCCCGTTTGTTTTTTACTGGAAGCAAAGCTCCTCCGCCGTGCGTTTGGCCATGTGAAATGGGACTCTCATCAAGAGAGCTTTCCGGCAGGAAAAGCCATTTTATCGCAGGGCAAGAATTATAGCAGTTTGCGTTTTGAATGCACAAGCAACATCCGCAAACTGCATATCGCAAAGATGCCGTTTTGATAGGCACTATTTTTGAAAATTGCGATAGTGCAGCATGAAAACAGCATATTTGTGATATGCGATTCAACGCTGGTGCATAAAAGGTGAATTGCGATAATGACTGTTTAAGACTTGGTCGATTTTTGTTCACAAACTTCTGGTATCCTGTAGACAGAACGAAACGAGAAAGAGGAAACTTCATGAACGCCGAACTCACTTTCCTGAACGCTCTGCAAGCCCTGCGCACACCTGCGCTGGACGGAGTCATGCGCTTTTTCACCCATCTGGGCGACTCCGGTTTTGTCTGGCTGGCGCTGACCGCTCTGCTGCCGGCCTTCCGGCGGACGCGGCGGGCGGGCTGGGTGCTGGCGGCGGCACTGCTCTTCGACGCCGTCCTCTGCAATATCCTTCTCAAGCCGCTGGCAGGCCGCATCCGCCCCTGCGACATCCTCACGGAGGTGGAGCTTCTTATCCCCCGCCCGGAAGATTTCTCCTTCCCCTCGGGACACACGGCAGCATCCTTCGCGTCGGTGACGGCCCTCTGGCTGGCAGGGAAAAAGCGGTGGGCAATGGCAGCGCTGCCGCTGGCAGTGCTGATCGCGTTCTCCCGGATGTACCTCTGCGTCCACTTTCCGACGGATATTCTGGGTGGCGCGGTGCTGGGCACTGCCTGCGGCTGGCTGGGCGCGTGGTCTATCAAAAAGCTGGAAGAAAGAAGAACGGTGCGCCCCCGCTGAGCGCACCGTAGATGGAAGAGGAGCAGCTCAGCTCCTGAGCCTGACAAAGATTATGCCCGAAAAGGCAAGTTTGACATTCTGCTGGTGTTCATGTTCGACCGAATCGGACGCATCGCAGATGAAACGCCGTTTGTTGTAGAATGATTTGTGCGAAATGGCATCCGGGTGTGGAGTACCCAAGAGGGTGAGCAGCGATTCGACAACCACACTGACAAATCAGCTCAATATTACGTTCAACTTCGACCTTACGCTGTACATTGAGGGGAATGATGCAGCCGCCTGCTGAACAGCCGGGCGGCAAACATTCCTTTTTGAAAATGATGTAAAGTCAAAAATAGGGGGGTGTATAGGAACTGCCTGCAAAAGCCTGAAAATGGTGCAGGCGAAGCAATACGGCCCTCAAAAATCGGCTTCAGCAAAAAGAAAAGCACCGTACTTCCTGCGAAGTACAGTGCTTTTTTGGTGGAGAATAGCGGGATCGAACCGCTGACCTCTTGCATGCCATGCAAGCGCTCTCCCAGCTGAGCTAATCCCCCAAAGCTGGTGTGTCGTCCCTGACGACGTTGATTATTATACCAGCCCGTGACCCGGTTGTCAACAGTTTTTTTCATTTTTTCTGCGTGGAAATGCTGCGCTTATAGTAGAACAGATACTGCTGCACGATGCCGGCCTGCTGGCCGTAGGCGGGGAAGGGGTCGCGCCCGCCAAATTCCTCGTCGATGAGACGCTGGATCCAGACGTCGATGGGGGCCATCGCGGTGCGGCCATAGCCGAAGAGGCAGACGCAGTTGGCGACTTTTTTGCCGACGCCGTCCAGCGTGAGCAGGCGGGAAAAGAGGGCGTCGTCGGGGAGGCCGGCCAGCGCATCGAGGTCGAGGGTGCGGGCAGCGGCCTGCGCGGCGGCGTGCTGGATGTAGCGGGTGCGGTAGCCCAGCCCGCAGCCCGTCAGCTGCGCTTCCGTGAGGCCGCAGAGCTGCTCCGGGGTGGGGAAGAGGAAGACCTCATCGCCCTCTGCACAGAGCGGCTCGCCGCAGCACCGGGCCAGCTGCTCGACGGCGGTGCGGATGGCCGGGATGCTCTTGCGCTGGGAGATGATGAAGGTGACGAGCATCTCCCACGGGTCCTGACGCAGCACCCGGATGCCCTGCCCGAAGGCCAGCGCTGCGTCGAGATAGGCGCTCTGGCCCGCCAAACTCTGCCGCAGGGCGGCGTAGCTGCGGCCCAGATCGAAATATCCGGCCCAGACATCCCAGTCCGCGCCGTACCACGCGGCGTCGTACTGCCCACAGCCCAGCGGGGTCAGATAGAGCAGCGCTTTGCCGGAAACGAAACGGCAGCGCCCGTCGGCCAGCTTCCGGGGGCGGAAGCACTGGCCGCTTTCGAGGATCTTGTCGAGGTCGAAGTCGTCTTGGATGGTGACGCGCTGATGGGTGAGTGGAACGGTGCGCATGGGAGACTCCTTTCGGAAGAAGGTCGTGTTCGTCTGGGCTTATTGTAGCACAGAAGCAGGCAGTTTTCCACAAGGAGGACGTGCCGAAGGGCATATTCCGGAAAAGAAGAGATGTCGGACGCAATAATATTCCATTTAGGAATGGACTTTCCGGAAAATCAAGGCGAATATCCCCCTTTTCATTTGGGAAAATCTGTTGTATTATGAATAACAGATATGGAACAGGACGAAAATGCGCCGGGACAGAGCGCGAACAGGAATGATAAGAAAAGTTAAGGCATGAGGGGAGAGCCACATGGACGAAAAAGATTACGAGCTGCTGCACGCACTGGACGAGACCCGCAACATCACCCATGCAGCGGATAAGCTGTATATGACCCAGTCGGCGCTGTCCAAGCGTATCAAGGCACTGGAGCAGGAGCTTGGGGTGGAGATCGTGCTGCGCTCGCGGCAGGGCATCCGCTTCACACCGGCGGGGGAGCAGGTGCTGCTCCACAGCGCCGCCGCTGCCCGGGAAATGGAGAAGATGCGCCGCCAGCTGGCCTCGATCCAGGGCGAAGCCTGCGGCACCCTGCGGGCGGGCATCTCGGTGAACTTCTCCTATTACCGCCTGCCCGAGGTGCTGACAGAGTACCACAGGGCCTACCCGAAAGTCCGTCTCGACATCGCCACCGGCCACAGCCGGAACATCTACCAGCAGATGCTGGACTCCTCGCTGGACGTTGCGGTGCTGCGCGGCGAGTACCCGTGGGACGGCACCCAGTTCCTGCTCTCGCAGGAAAACATCTGCCTCATTTGCAGTGAGGAGAACAAGGACCGTCCCATCTCCGACTACCTCTATATCGACCACAGCAGCGACGCTACCATCAGCGCCCAGATGGCCCGCTGGCGCTACGAGAACGGTGTGACCAACGACGTAGGCAACTTTGTGGTGGACAACATCATGGTCTGCCGCGAGATGGTGGAGCGGGGTCTCGGCTGGGCGCTGATGCCGGAAGTGGCGCTGGATGGCTTCAAGGGAAGCGTCAAGCCCTGCACCTTCGAGAATGGCGAGCCGTTCGTCCGACGCACCTATATTTTCTGCCAGAGGGACGCTGCAGCCCTGCCGCAGGTGCAGCTTTTTATGGATATGCTCAAGAAGCATCGTTGAGAGGAGAAGAAAATGGAGACAACTGTTTCGCTGGTCCAGATGCTGGATGCGCGGGAGCGCCGGGTGCAGCACCAGCAGGCATTGCTGGCCCAGTACCACAAGCCCCTCATCTGCTTTACCATGAACATCTGCGGCCCGGTGAAGGATTCACCCCTCATCCGGCGGGGCTTTGCGCGGGGGCGTCAGCTGCTGCGTCAGCAGTTCCTGCGGGCGAAGCTGGTGCCACTGCGGGAGGACGCCATCCGGGAGGTCACGGGCTGCGAGGCGTTCTATGTGCTGGACGCCGACCCGCTGACCATTAAGAAATTCACCACTGACATCGAGGACGCCACACCGCTGGGGCGGCTCTTTGATATGGACGTCATCCGCCCGAATGGGCGGAAGGTGGACCGGGAGGAGCTGCATCTTGAGGGGCGCCGCTGCCTGATCTGCGGCGGGCCAGCCAAGGTGTGCAGCAGCCGCCGCGTCCACACCGTGGCAGAATTGCAGGAAAAAACCACCGAGATCCTGACCGACGCCCGGGATGCGCAGGACATCGCCGACGCGGCCCGTCTGTCTGTCCGCGCTCTGCTGTATGAGGTGACGACCACCCCGAAGCCCGGCCTTGTAGACCGGCGGAACAGCGGCAGCCACAAGGATATGGACGTCTTTACCTTCATGGACAGCGCCGCCGCCCTCTACCCCTATTTTGAAGCCTGTGCCCGGATGGGCCGCGGCACGGCAGAGCGGCCCGCCTCCGAGACCTTCGAGGCCCTGCGGCCTCTGGGCTGTGAAACAGAGGGGGAGATGCTGGAGGCCACCGGCGGCGTCAACACCCACAAGGGCGCTGTCTTTTCGGTGGGCATCGTCTGTGCGGCGCTGGGCCGTCTCGACCGTGCACTCTGGGCCGATGCAGCCCGGGTGCTGGCCGAGGTGTCCGCCATGACGGCGGGCCTTACCGAAAAGGACTTTGCGGACGTCACGGCGGAAAACGCCGCCACCACAGGCCAGAAACTCTATGCCGAATACGGCATCACCGGCGTGCGGGGGCAGGTGGAGGCCGGGCTTCCCGCCGTGCTGAACATCGGCCTGCCGACGCTGGAAGCCGGACTCGCCAAGGGCTATGACTTCGACCGGGCAGGCGGCGGGGCGCTGCTGGCGATTCTGGCCGGCAGCACCGACACCAACATCATCGCCCGTTCGAGCCGGGCGCGTCAACTAGCCCTCGCCGAGGAGCTGAAGACCCTTCTGTCCGAGACGCCCTACCCGGACAGGGACGCGCTGGCGGCGCTGGATGACCGATTCATCGCGGAAAATCTTTCGCCCGGCGGCAGTGCCGACCTGCTGGCGCTGACCTATCTGCTCCATTTTATCACGACGGAAGGGAATAACGATGAGTGAATATACCATTTCGCAGGTCTGCCCGACCGATCGGACCGTTCTGACCCAGATCGATGCGCTGCTGCAGCAGGAGGGCATCCGCCGCGACGGCAATCTGGACTACATCTGCGCCATGTTCGATGAGGAGTACAATGTCATCGGCACCGGAAGCTGCTTCGGCAACACCCTGCGGTGCTTTGCGGTCAGCAGTGCCCATCAGGGCGAGGGCCTGCTGAACCAGATCATCACCCACCTCATCGAGGTGCAGTGTGCGCGGGGGAATCTGCACCTGTTTTTATACACCAAGGTGAAAAGCGCCAGATTCTTCGGCGACCTCGGATTCTATGAGATCGCCCGGGTGGAGGATACCCTCGTCTTTATGGAGAACCGCAGGGACGGCTTCGGGGCCTATCTACGCGCACTCGAAAAGACAAAGACCGGGGGAAAGAGCGCGGCCCTCGTCATGAATGCCAACCCCTTCACCCTCGGCCACCAGTACCTCGTGGAAAAAGCTGCAGCTGCCTGCGATATCCTCCACCTCTTCGTGGTCAGCGAGGATGCCAGCCTCGTGCCCTTTGCGGTGCGCAAAAGGCTGGTGGAGGCGGGGGTGGCCCATCTGCCCAACGTCGTGCTCCACGACAGCGGCCCTTATATCATCTCCAATGCCACCTTCCCCAGCTATTTTCTGAAGGACGAAGCCGCTGTCATTGAGGGCCACGCCCGGCTGGATCTGGCGGTGTTTACCAAAATCGCGGCGGCCCTGAATATCACCGCCCGCTATGTGGGCGAAGAGCCGACCAGTCAGGTGACGGGCCTTTACAATAAGATCATGTGCGAGCAGCTGCCCAAGGCGGGCATCGAATGCATCGTTGTGCCCCGCAAGGAGGCAGACGGCAAAGCCATCAGCGCCTCCACGGTCCGCCAGTGCCTGCAGTCCGGCGATTGGGAAACGCTGAAGACCCTGCTGCCCCAGACCAGCCTCGACTACTTCCGCAGCCCGGAGGCCGGGCCGGTGCTGGCCCACATCCGCAGTGCGGGCAATGTCGTCCATTACTGAGAAGAGATTCCCCCCTCTTTATAGAGCCATCAAAAAAAGCAGACGCGGAAGTGCGTCTGCTTTTTTTGATGGGTCAGTTTGTGGTCTGGGTGGCCGACTGGATCATCTTCCAGATGGCTTCGAGGCTCTGGCGGATCTGAGCCAGCGTGGCAATGTCGCCGTCGTTCATCCGGGAGGCCGGGGGAGAGAGAACAGTCTTAGCGGCGGTAACGGTGCCGGTGAGCTGGATGTGGACGTTGTGCTCCGGGATGGTCAGCAGGATGTGGACAGGGGTGGTGTCCGAGAAGAGGCTGTCCATCGGGAAGCCCAGCACGAGGGTCGTGCCGTCGGCTGCGGCGGGGAACTGATAATAACGGTAGCCGTCCCGTGCGCCGGAGGGGGAAGTCTTTTTCAGCCCTTTGAGGGAGAGGGTGAAGCCGGAAAGCTCCTGCAGCTCGACGGTGTTGGTCTCGACGCCCAGCACAGCGGCGGCCTGCGTCTGGGAGATGTAGTCGCCCAGACTCCAATCCGGCAGCAGAACGCCTGCGATGGAGAGCTTATCTGTGACCGACTGGCGCAGGACGGTGTAGAGCTGGCCGACGTCGAAGAGGGTCTCTTCTGCGTCGATGTACACCCGGGTAAAGGGAGACGCCTTGACCGAGCCGTCCGCGTTGAGCTGGTAGAAGGACAGCTGCAGCCTGCCGGGGGCATACTGGCCGCTGACGCTGCCGCTGGAGGCGTTCACCCGGTTCAGGATGCTCAGCAGCGGGGGCGTCTGGGGGCTGTTGGGGGTGATCTCGTAGCGGAGCGTGAAGGATGCGCCGCTTTGCAGGGCGGTGACTTTGCTGTGGAGCTTTGCGAAGACCACGCCCACGGCGACAGCCGCGGCGAGCAGCACGGCCAGTAAGACGATAAGCAGAGGATTGACACGTTTTTTGGGAGATGCCATCTGCAAGACCTCCTATCATGGTTTCTGTGATTATAGCATACGGGCCGGGCGGCGAAATGTCAAGCCGGAACTTGACGCCGCAGGGCAGCGGGCGTATACTGGCTGATACGTCTATTTATATAAGGAAAAAGGAGGCAGATATGAAGATCGCAATTCTGGGGACCAGCGGCAGCGGGAAATCCACGCTGGCAAAGCGTCTGGGCGAAACATACGGCCTGCCGGTGCTCCACATGGACACCGTACATTTTTTGCCCGGCTGGGTGGAGCGGCCCTTTGAGGAAGAAGAGACTATCATCCGCCGCTTCCTCGACGAGAATGCAGGGGGCTGGGTCATCGACGGCAACTACACCAAGACCTGTTACGCCCGGCGGCTGGAAGAAGCAGATAAAATCATTGTGCTCTGGTTTTCGCCGCTGGTCTGCCTCTGGCGGGCGGTGTGCCGTCTGCGGCAGAATAAGGGGCGCGTGCGGGATTCGTCTGCGCCCGGGTGCGAAGAAAAAATCGACGCGGAGTTTGTCCGCTGGATCCTCCACGATGGACGTACCGCCAAAAAGCGGGCGGAGATGGAGAGGATCGGGGAAGAATATCCTGAAAAGTATGTGATGATACGAAACCAGCGGGAGCTGGATGGGTTCTTGGAGTTTATAGAATCAAAGGATTCTTGCGCTGGTAGCGCGGGGTAAATCGCTGTTGCGGTAAGGCTAAGTTCTCTTTTGCGTGCCAAAAGAGAACCAGAAAAGCACCC
>OLNJ01001733.1_pt1 | contig 10322 bp, 8 predicted proteins | sample 1672191 | NCBI WGS metagenome assembly OLNJ01 (sample SAMEA3136657, study PRJEB25190) | human gut metagenome | biome: human gut; feature: human-associated habitat; material: faeces | place: Austria | collected 2013 | reverse complement strand
GAAAGAGTAGAAAACGTCAAAAATCTAGAACAATATATTGATAGAGTTGACGAAATGATAAATAGAAAATATAAGGAGGTACAAAAGAATGTTAAGTAAAGCACCTAGAGGAACTAAAGATATAACACCAAAGGATGTATATAAATGGCATTATGTAGAAAAAAAATTCAGAGAAATCTGTGCATTATATGGATATGAAGAAATAAGAACTCCTATCTTTGAACACACAGAAGTATTTGCTAGAAGTGTTGGGGACACTACTGATGTTGTTCAAAAAGAAATGTATAGTTTCACTGATAGAGGAGATAGACAATTAAGTTTAAAACCAGAAGGAACAGCAGGTGTTATAAGATCATTTATAGAAAATAAAATGTATGCTGATACACAACCAACAAAATTATACTACATAACTCCTTGCTTCAGATATGAAAGACCACAAGCAGGAAGACAAAGACAATTCCACCAATTTGGTATAGAAGTATTAGGAAGTGATGGACCATCAGTAGATGCTGAGGTTATAAGCCTTGCAGTACAATTCTTCAACGAAATGGGACTTAAAAACTTATCAGTAAATATAAACTCTGTAGGTTGCCCAACATGTAGAGAAGAATACAATAGAAAATTAAAAGAATATCTAGACAAAAAAGTTGACGTATTATGCGAAACTTGTTTAGAAAGAAAAGATAAAAATCCAATGAGAGTTATCGACTGTAAGAACCCTCACTGTAAAGAAAACTTACAAGACATACCTTTCATGATAGACCACTTATGTGAAGATTGTAAGGATCACTTTGACAAATTACAAACTTACTTAAAAGAAATGGATATAAACTATGTAGTTGATAAAACTATAGTTAGGGGATTAGATTACTACAAAAAGACAGCGTTCGAAATTATATCTAACGACATCGGTTCTCAAAGTACAGTTTGTGGTGGAGGTAGATACGACGGACTAGTTGAAATGCTTGGTGGACCTAAAGGTATAAGCGGTATAGGATTTGCTCTTGGAGCAGAAAGATTATTATTAACTTTAGAAAATAACAATATAGAAATCGAAAATCCAAAATCAACTGATATATATATAGCAACTATAGGTGATGCAGCTAAGACTAAGAGCTTTAAATTAATAAAAGATTTAAGAACTAATCACATAAGTGCAGACAATGACCACTTAGATAAGAGTTTAAAAGCTCAATTTAAGTACTCTGACAAACTTAACGCTAAATACACAGTAGTTATAGGTGATGATGAGTTAGCTAACGATACAGCAACACTTAAAAATATGAAAACATCAGAACAAACAACTATAAAACTAAGCGAATTAGTTGACGAACTTAAAAAAAGATTATAATCTAATATATGAAAAATACTAGAGGGGCTGCTTATATTTTTGCTAACCACAAAATAGTAGTCCTCCTTTAGTGTGTAAATGATAAAGGAGAAAAACATGGAGACATTAAAAGGATTAAAGAGAACTCACTATTGTGGAGATCTTAGAATGGACAATGTTGGCGAAGAAGTTATTCTAAATGGTTGGGTTCAAAAGAAAAGAAACTTAGGCGGATTAGTATTCGTTGACTTAAGAGATATAAGAGGAATAAGCCAAATAATATTCGATGCTGACGTAAGTAAAGATGCATTTGAAAAAGCTGAAAAATTAGGTTCAGAATATGTTATAGCTGTAAAAGGTATAGTTCGTGAAAGACAAGCTAAAAACCCTAACATGGCTACTGGAGATATAGAAATATCAGCTACAGAACTTAGAGTTCTTAGCAAATCTCAAACTCCACCAATATATATAAAAGATGACGACAACGTATCTGAAGATAAAAGATTAAAATATAGATACTTAGACTTAAGAAAGCCTTCTATGCAAAATAACTTAATAATGAGAAGTAGAGTTGCTCAAATAGTAAGACAATACTTATCTGAAAACAACTTCTTAGAAATAGAAACACCTTTCTTAATAAAACCAAGTCCAGAAGGTGCTAGAGATTACCTTGTACCAAGTAGAGTTAACCCAGGTAAATTCTACGCTTTACCACAATCACCACAATTATTCAAACAAATATTAATGGTAAGTGGTATGGACAGATACTTCCAAATAGTTAAATGTTTCAGAGACGAAGATTTAAGAGCTGATAGACAACCAGAATTCACTCAAATAGACTGCGAAATGTCTTTCGTTGACGAAAATGATGTTATGACTATGATGGAAAACATGATAGGAAGAATATTCAAAGAAATACACAACATAGATATACAATTACCACTTAAGAGAATGACTTACAAAGAAGCTATGGACAGATTCGGTTCTGACAAACCAGATACTAGATTTGCTATGGAACTTACAGATTTATCAGACTTAGTTAAAGACTGTGGATTTGGAGTATTCTCATCAGCTGCAAATGCTGCTAACTCAAGTGTTAGAGCTATAAATGCAATAGGTGGGGCAGATGCATTCTCTAAAAAAGGAATGAAAAAATTAGAAGAACATGCTAAAACTTACAAAGCTAAAGGTTTAGCTTGGATAAAAGTTACTGAAGAAGGTATAGATTCTCCAATAGCTAAATTCTTCACAGAAGATGAAATAAAAGCTATATTAGATAGAATGGACGCTAAAGCAGGAGACTTAATATTATTCGTAGCTGACAAAAACAAAGTTGTATATGATGCATTAGGTCAATTAAGACTAGAAGTTGCTAGAAAAATGGACTTAATAGACAAAAACAAATACAACTTATTATGGGTAACTGAATTCCCACTATTCGAAGAAGACGAAGAAACAGGAAGAATGATAGCAATGCACCATCCATTCACTTGCCCATTAGACGAAGATATAGATAAATTAGATCAAGAAGATAAAACTCAATTAAGAGCTAAAGCTTATGACATGGTATTAAACGGATATGAGCTTGGTGGAGGTAGTGTAAGAATATCTGATGAAGAAGTTCAAGAAAAGATGTTCAAGGCCTTAGGAATGAGCCAAGAGACTGCTAACGATAAATTCGGATACTTATTAGAAGCATTCAAATACGGTGTTCCACCACACGCTGGTCTTGCATTTGGATTTGACAGACTTATGATGTTACTTACAGGAGCTGACAACATAAGAGAAGTAATAGCATTCCCTAAAAACCAAAATGCTATATGCCCAATGACTAATGCACCAGGATTACCAGAAGAAGGTCAATTAGAAGAATTAAGCATAAAAGTTGATTTAGAAGAACAAGAATAATACATGTTATTTATTGTTTATAATAAAAAGACTGCACATTTAATATGTGTAGTCTTTTTTTTGAGAAATTCATTTCTTTATATTGAACATTTAACTCTTATATAAAACTATATTTAATATATATGAAAAGTAAAAAAATAAAATTATAACTGATAAATATTATCAATTATATTGACAATTAGAAAATAATAATATATCATGGTATTAAAATGATAATCAGTATCATTTGCTTGACATAAGAAAATAAATGGATTAAAATAAAATTATCAAAATGATAATAAAAACAAAAAAATATAAAGGGGTGTACGGATATGAGTTTAGTAGTCGTTGGTGGAAACGAAAGAATGAAAAGAGATTATATACAGTTAGCAAAAAATAGGGGATATAAGGCAAAAGTAGTTTTAAACATGTCTTCACGTGTTAAAAGGTCAATTGGAAGTCCAGATGCAATTGTAATATTCACATCAACAGTATCGCACAAATTAATGGCATCAGTCGAGACTCAGGCTAAAAAACAAGATATTCCTATAATAAGAAATAAAAATAATAGTAAATTTGCATTTGAGCAATCTTTAGATTTAGTTGATGAATGTACAGGAGCTTGCAGAGTATGTAAAAATAAAGAGTGTATAATGAAGCATCAATAAGAGAATATTCAGTTTACATATTAAGATAAATTTAACATTGAAATGAGTAGTACTACCAAAATACTACTGTAAAAACTTACAAATATAAGTTATAATATAAATAGTGAAAAATTGGTTATAAAAAGTCATTAGGGTATATAACCAAAAAAAGGTCTCAGGATTCCTAGTCCCCTGAGATCTTTTTATTTACATAAATATATTAATTTGCATAATGTTTAACACCGTATTTTAATATTTTAGCATCTATTCCTAGAAATCTTGCATATAGCCAAACGGCAGGGCTTCTAAGTCTACCCTTGGAACAACCAATTAAAATTTTATATTGTCTATTATTTGATATTTCTAATAACTTATTCCTAATATATTTTTTATTTTTAAAAAGTCCATAAAAAACTATTATTCCAGCCAAGTATAAATGTCTATGGAGAAGTTGATGTTGCTCTATAGTTATTACAGGAATGTTATATTGTAATAATTTTATGGCATTAAATTCCTCAGCTGATCTTACATCAACTGTCTTATTATATTCATTATTATTTAAATTCGTAAATATATTTTCGCCAAAAAAAATACACAATATTTTATCTAAATTTAATATATTTGACAAAGCTATCTCCTTTCAATTAATTAATATAATCAATTATATTTATTATACATCAAAAGCTAATAATAAGATTATAATGAAGTAAATAGAATTATTAAATTTATGTTAAATTAATTTTCGATAAATTACAATTATATAATCAAATCAAAAAGTCAGATATGCTATAATAAATTGAGGTAATTATATAAAATTATAATTTGAAAAATTAAAATAATTAATATAGATTTTCATTTATAGAAGTAGAGCAGACTTTACATGTTAGGGGGAATAGACATATGATATTTTATTACTCTGGGACCGGAAATTCTTTATGGGTAGCTAAAGAAATAGGTAAATACCAAAATGAAAGATTAATAAATATTGCAACAGAGATGAAGAAAAATCAAGAAGAGTATGTTTATGAATTAGAACGAAAAGAAAAAATAGGATTTGTATTTCCAACATATTCTTGGGCTCCACCCCAAATAGTTGAGCATTTTATTAAGAAAATAAAATTTGAGGGGTATAGGCAACATTATTTATTTTCGGTTTATACGTGTGGAAGTGATACGGGATGTATGTCAAAGTATTTAGATAATATGTTTAAGGATAAAAAAATGGAGATATACTATACTGAATTTATACAAATGCCAGAAAATTTTATAACTATGTTTGATTTAGATTCTACTCTTTTAAGAAATAAAAAATTAGTAGATGCTCAAAAACAAATAATAAAAATAAATGAGCAAATAAAAGATAGACGTCTACATGCTTTTGATAAAGAAAAATACAATATAAGTGATTATTTTAAAACATATATAGTAAAGAAACTATTTTATATTTTTTGTATGGGAACATCAAAGTTTAGCGTAGATAATAATTGCAACTCATGTGGTCTTTGTACAAAGGTGTGTCCTTTTGAAAATATAGAATTATATAAAGGAAAGCCTATGTGGCATCAACATTGTACAAAGTGTATGGCCTGTATTTGTAGATGTCCAAAAGAGGCAATTCAATATGGAAAAAGTACGAAAAATAAGGGAAGATATTATAATCCTTTATTATTAAAAGATAAAGAAGATAATAAATAAAAAAGCAACGAAATTCGTTGCTTTTTTTATACATGCAGCGACGATGGTAATTATCTATTTAATCACCATCGTCGTCGGCTTTAATTGACTAAAGTTTATTTAGGAAAACGATTTTTAAACTTCATAAAAACTTAAATATAGAATTATGATTATTCTACAATTTTTATAGAAGAATAAAGTATTTGTATAATTAATATTATATATGATTAAAAAAATAAGTCTATAAAATTGTAAAAATATTATGAATTAATAAAATATTATGAGATTAATTATTTTTTTTGTAAAATATAATTATCGAATAACAGATAAAAAATCATGTTTACAAGATAAAATGTACAGAAAACAATAAATTTGTTACAATTTAATAAGTATGGGTAAACTAAATCATATAGTTAAACACGATGTATTTATTTAGGTGGAATTTTAGGAACGAATAAATAGAAATGAATTAAATAAATTGATTTAAAAATTAATAGATTAAGTTAAAGTGAATATAGAATAATAGTAGAGGAGGAGTCAATGGATTGTTTTTAATATAACAAAGAATCCATTGAAAATAATTTATGTTAAATATAGGATGTCATTTATCAGTGTCAAAAGGGTTTGAAAATATGGGGAAAGAAGCATTATCTATTGATGCAAATACATTTCAATTTTTCACTAGAAACCCAAGAGGCGGAAAGGCTAAACAATTAGATCAAAATGATATAGATAAATTTTTAAAATTAGCTAAAGAAAATAACTTTGCACAATTACTAGCACATGCACCATACACACTAAATGCCTGTGCCGCAGATGAAAGTAAAAGAGAATTTGCAGTAAATACTTTTATAGATGATTTAAAACGATTAGAATTAACTCCAAATAATTTATACAATTTCCATCCAGGAAGCCACGTAAAACAAGGTGTGGATGTAGGTATAAAATATATAACAGATATGTTAAATCAAGCTCTTACAAAGGAGCAAACTACGACAGTTCTTCTTGAAACAATGGCAGGTAAAGGTACAGAAGTAGGTCGAAGTTTTGAAGAATTAAAAGCTATAATAGATGGTGTAGAAATAGACGAAAAACTAGGTGTATGTTTAGATACATGTCATGTGTTTGATGCAGGATATGATATAGTAAACAACTTAGATGGAGTATTAGAAGAATTTGATAATATAATAGGTTTAGATAGATTAAAAGCAATCCATTTAAATGACAGTTTAAATTCATGTGGAAGTCATAAAGATAGACATGCAAAAATAGGAGAAGGACAAATAGGACTTGATGCAATAGTTAGAATAATAAACCATGATGCATTAAAAGATCTTCCTTTCTTACTAGAAACTCCAAATGAATTAGATGGATATGCAAAAGAAATAGAGCTTTTAAAAAGCAAATATATCTGGTAAAAAATAATAAAAAATATGTTATACTATGAGAGCAATATTAAAAAAGGTATAAGAACCTTCATTTAATATTGCTTTTTTTGTGAAAAAATAAAAAAATTAATGTTCTTTAGAAAGAAGTAGCCAATTTAAGTCTCAAAATAATGTAAAATATAATGTTATAGAAGGCAAATATAGACATAAATCGAAAGATAATATAACATAAGAAAGTACGTTATAAAATTGTAGAAAATTTATATAGATTTTTATCAAAATAATCATCTATATGACAAGATATATTTTTATTTATTTTTATTATGGATTCAAAAAGGTTAAAGGAGGATTTTTAAAATGTCTAAGTACATAATGGCGCTTGATGCAGGAACAACTAGCAACAGATGTATACTTTTCGACGAAAAAGGAGAAATATGTAGCATAGCACAAAAAGAATTTACTCAATACTTCCCAAAACCAGGTTGGGTAGAACATGATGCAAATGAAATATGGTCATCTCAATTAGGTGTGGCTGTTGAAGCTATGGCTAAATTAGGTATAGGAGCAGATGATATTGCAGCAATAGGAATAACAAATCAAAGAGAAACAACAATAGTTTGGGACAAAAATACAGGAGAACCAGTATATAATGCAATAGTTTGGCAATGCAGAAGAACCTCAGAATATTGTGATACATTAAAAGATAAAGGATTAACTGATAAATTTAGAGAAAAAACAGGACTTATAATAGATGCTTATTTTTCAGGAACAAAATTAAAATGGATATTAGATAATGTAGACGGAGTCAGAGAAAGAGCTGAAAAAGGGGAATTATTATTTGGTACAGTAGAAACTTGGTTAATATGGAAATTAACTAAAGGTAAAGCACATGTAACGGATTATTCTAATGCTTCTCGTACATTATTATTCAATATAAAAGATTTAACTTGGGACAAAGAAATCTTAGAGGAATTAAATATACCAGAAAGTATGTTACCAGAACCAAAACCATCAAGCTGTGTATATGGATATAGTGATGCTTCATTCTTTGGTAAAGAAATACCTATAGCAGGAGCAGCAGGTGACCAACAAGCGGCATTATTTGGTCAAACTTGCTTCAATCCAGGAGAAGCAAAAAACACATATGGAACAGGGTGTTTTATGTTAATGAATACAGGTGAAACTCCCGTTTATTCCCAAAATGGATTAGTAACAACTATAGCATGGGGGCTTGACGGAAAAGTTAATTATGCTTTAGAAGGATCTATATTTGTTGCAGGTGCATCTATACAATGGTTAAGAGATGAACTTAGAATAATAGAATCTGCTGCAGATTCAGAATATATGGCTAAAAAAGTTAAAGATACTAACGGATGTTATGTAGTACCAGCATTTACAGGATTAGGTGCTCCATATTGGGATCAATATGCAAGAGGAACTATAGTTGGTTTAAGTCGTGGCGTAAACAAATACCATATAATAAGAGCTACATTAGAATCAATAGGTTATCAAGTAAATGACGTACTGCATGCCATGAAAGCTGATTCTGGAATTGATTTAGCCGCATTAAAAGTAGATGGAGGGGCAAGTGCAAATGACTTCTTAATGCAATTCCAATCAGATATAATAAATGCACCAGTTAAGAGACCTTCTTGTGTAGAAACTACAGCTATGGGGGCTGCATATTTAGCAGGTTTAGCAGTAGGATATTGGAATAGCAAAGAAGATGTAATCAAAAACTGGGCAGTAAATAAAATATTTAGTCCTATTATGGGAGAAGACGAAAGAGAAAGAAAAATAAAAGGATGGAATAAAGCTGTTAAGTATTCATTTGGTTGGGCTAAAGAAGAAGACAAAGCTACTTCTCAAGTATAAGATATAGAAAAATATAATAGAATAACTTTAAAAATAGAAAAAAGTAGAATATGTATGTTCGAGTATATAGATAAAATCGTGTTAGAGAATACTTTTATAGGTATTTTTCAACACGATTTTTTTTACAATGATTTTTTAGAATATATACATGCATAAAAATGTTATTTCAGTAAAATACTATAACTGAAATTTATTAGAAATATTAAGAAAATGTTAATTTAATTAAGTCTAATTTAAATCTTTATCAATAATATTGAATGATTTTTTGTTAGAATTTATACTTAATTATGTCATAACAAATAGTATATGTTGATAAATTACAACAAAAAGGGAGAGTCATACATATGAAAAAAGGAATAAAGTACCTTGTATCAATAATTATTGCAGTTATGATATTTATTTTAGCTACAAATATATTTGCAATAGAAAAAAGTAGCTATACAGATGCAACACAAACAAGACAGGGTAAAACTTATGAATGGAAAAATTGGTGTGAAGAGTGGGATAAAATAAAAAATTCCCCAACCCAAATGTCACTATCACCAGGAGAAGATGAAACCCAACTTAACTTTGCATGGTATTCAAAATCGTGTGATGTAAAACCAAATTTAAAAATAAGTGACAACCCTAAAATGGAAGATGCCAAAGCATTACAAGTTATTACGACAAAGGCGAGTGATGAATATAAAACAAATAAGGCAACCGCAACAAATTTAAAACCAAATACTAGATATTACTACAGCTATACAATAAACGGAAAGTGGACAGAACCAGCACTATATAAAACTAAAAACACAAAACGATATACTTTTGGTTTTGTTGGAGACCCACAAATAGGTGCATCGTATCGTAATATGAATGAAGAAACTGAATTAGAAAATCAAGATAAGGCAGTCCGAAACGATAGCTTTAACTGGAACAATACAATTAAAAATATGATAAGAAGAAATTGTGATATGAGTTTTATAATATCTGCTGGAGACCAAATACAATCTGGATATAAAAAGAATGAATCATATGACCATAATGAAATTGAATATGCAGGATATTTAAGTCCATGTGTATTAAAATCAATACCAATAGCAACAACTATAGGTAATCACGATGAAAATAGTGAAAATTACTCGTATCATTTTAATTTACCAAATAAAAGTAAATTGGGTTCTACTGTTGCAGGAGGAGACTATTACTACAGATATGGAAACACTTTATTTATAATGTTAAATACTAATAATGAAAATATAGACGAGCATAAAAAATTTATAGAATGTGTTACAAAATTAAATAAAGATGCTATATGGAAAGTAGTCACAATGCACCATGACATATATGGTTCTGGAGAACATTCAAGTACACCAAGCGTAGTAAAATTGAGATATAAATTAATTCCAATACTAGAAAAAAACAATATAGACGTTGTTCTTAGTGGACATGACCATATATACTCAAGATCATATATATTAAAAGGCGGTAAACTAGATAAAAATGATATGCTGAGTGATAAAGAATACGAAAAATATG
>OLNJ01001726.1_pt1 | contig 10358 bp, 7 predicted proteins | sample 1672191 | NCBI WGS metagenome assembly OLNJ01 (sample SAMEA3136657, study PRJEB25190) | human gut metagenome | biome: human gut; feature: human-associated habitat; material: faeces | place: Austria | collected 2013 | reverse complement strand
GTGGATCATAAATTAAAAAACAATTCAAAAGTGCCCGCATCTGTTCTTTGGGTTGCAACACCCCCAACATTCTAGCATTATTTAAGGAGGGTCAAGTATGACTAAAGTACCATTAATTGAAATCAAAAACTTAACTAAAGAATACGATGGGGATATCGTTTTAAAAGGGATTGACTTAACCATTCATGAGAATGAGTTTGTGACATTACTTGGGCCATCTGGGTGTGGGAAAACAACATTATTACGTATTATTGGTGGATTCGATACACCAACATCGGGTGAAGTTGAATTCAACGGAAAAGATTTAATTCAAATCCCATCGTATAAGCGCGAGATTAATACGGTCTTCCAAAAATATGCCCTTTTTCCGCATTTAAATGTGTGTGATAATATCGCGTTTGGTTTACGTATGAAAAACGTCCCTGAAGCAGAGGTGACAGAACGTGTAAACCGCATGTTAAAAATGATTAAACTTACTGATTATGCCAAACGAAGTATTGATTCATTATCAGGTGGACAACAACAACGTATTGCCATTGCTCGTGCATTAGTTAATCGCCCTAAAGTTTTATTATTAGATGAGCCTCTAGGTGCATTAGATTTAAAATTACGTCAAGATATGCAATATGAATTAAAAGAGATTCAACGTGAAATGGGAATTACATTCATCTTCGTTACTCATGATCAAGAAGAAGCTTTAACCATGTCAGATACGATTGTTGTTTTAAATGATGGATTAATTCAGCAAATTGGAACACCAGTTGATATTTACAATGAACCACGTAACCGATTTGTTGCTAACTTCATTGGTGAAAGTAATATTATAAATGCAACGATGATTGAAGATTATAAAGTTGAGTTTGAAGGACATATCTTTGATTGTGTGGATCGTGGATATAATGCCAATGAATCAGTTGAAGTTGTCATTCGTCCAGAAGATTTACAAATTGTTTCGAAAGAAAACGGAGCCTTTACTGGAATCGTTGATAGTGTTATTTTTAAAGGTGTTCACTATGAAATTATTGTCATGGTAGAAGGCCGTGAATATATTGTTCACAGTACACAAAGTGCTGAAGTCGGAGTAGAAGTAGGGATGACAGTTGCACCGACAGATATTCATGTAATGGAAGTTGGTGTTTAGTTATGCATGAATCAACAAAGCGTTTAAGTTATCCATATATCATCTGGATTTCTATTATGATCATTGTTCCAATGTTACTGATTTTCTTATATAGTATCATTGATCCAAGTGATGGAAATCCGCTGGCTTTTCGTTTTACATTAGATAATTATATTAATTTTTTCAATCCAATTTATATGGCGACCTTAGCACGTTCATTATGGATTGCATTAATCTCAACTATTTTTTGTTTAATTTTGGGATATCCGTTAGCATGGGTTATTTCACAATGCTCACCTAAACGTCAATCTTCATTGCTTTTATTATTCATTATGCCAATGTGGATTAATATGTTACTTCGTACATATGCATGGATTTCAATTTTAGGGAAAAATGGAATTTTAAATTCTATTTTAGAGTTCTTTAATATTGCACCAGTTGATATTATGTATACGGAATTTGCCATTGTGTTAGGGATGGTTTATAACTTCTTGCCATTCATGGTGTTACCAATTCATACAGCACTAACAAAAGTGGATAAAAATTTAATCTATGCTGCTCGTGATTTAGGAGCAAATAATCGACAAGTATTTACACGTGTCGTTTTCCCATTAACATTACCTGGTATTATTACAGGAGTGATTATGGTATTCTTACCTGCGGTAAGTACATTCGTCATCCCACAATTATTAGGGGGCGGACAGTATATGATGATTGGTAACTTGATTGAGAAACAATTCTTATTAACAGGGAATTGGTATTTTGGATCTGCGTTATCAATGATCTTAATGATCTTTATCTTACTTTCTATCTGGTTAATGAAACGATTTGATTCAGATGGACAAGCAGGAGGTGCACTACCTTGGTAAATAAATGGTTATCTAGATTTTATTTAGCAATCATGTTCTTATTCTTATATGCACCGATTGCTGTATTAATTGTTTTCTCGTTCAATGAATCGAAATCAAGTGGGAAATGGACAGGATTCTCTTTACAATGGTATGAAGAGTTATTCCAAGATAGTCAAATGCAAACGGCTGTCTTTTATACAGTAATCGTTGCTGTTTTAGCAACTGCCATTTCAACGGTTGTTGGGACATTCACATCAATTGGTATTTATAAGTTAACGAAAAAAACAAAAGCATTTGTTTTAAATATTAATTATCTACCAGTTATTAGTCCGGATATTGTTTTAGCCGTAGCATTAATGATGTTATTTAAGACATTTAAAATGAACTTTGGATTTACAACCATGTTATTAGCTCATATTATGTTCTGTATTCCTTACGTGGTTTTATCAGTTTTACCACGTTTATATGCGATGAATCCCAATATGGCAGAAGCAGCGATGGACTTAGGGGCAACTCCAATGCAAGCAATCCGTAAGGTTGTGATTCCTGAAATTATGCCTGGGATTATGGCAGGGGCCTTAATGGCCTTTACGATGTCTATTGATGATTTTGTTATCAGTTATTTTACTGCCGGAAATGGAGTAACAAACTTATCTATTGAGGTTTATTCAATGGCTAAACGTGGGATTCGCCCAACGGTTAATGCTCTAGCAACGATTATGGTTAGCTTAATCCTAGTTTCTGTTTTAATTTCAAATAATTTAGCAATTAGAAAGAAAAAGGAGGTATAGTCATCTCATGAAAAAAATAATGATGATGTTTGTAGCCTCAGTTGTTTTACTTTTAACAGCATGTTCAGGTGATGCTCAAGAAAAGCTTTATGTTTATAATGTTGGTGAGTATATTGATCGTGAAGTATTAAAAATGTTTGAAGAAGAGTTTAATTGTAAAGTGGTCTATGAATTATACGATTCAAATGAAACGATGTATCAAAAAATTAAAGCAGGAGGAACAAACTACGATGTAGCCTTCCCTTCTGATTACATGGTTGAAAAAATGATTAAAGAAGAGTTAGTACTTCCTTTAGATTATAGTAAGATTCCTAACTTTAAATATATTAGTGATGAATATAAAAACCTTCCATATGATCCTGAAAATCTATACACAGTTCCATATTTCTGGGGAACTGTTGGGATTTTATATGATACAACGGTAGTAGATGAACCAGTGGATTCTTGGTCGATCTTATGGGATGAAAAATATAAAGGTAATATCTTTATGTATGATAGCCAACGTGATTCATTAATGGTGGCATTAAAGTTATTAGGGTACTCGATGAATACGCAAAATGTTGAGGAATTAGAAGAAGCGAAACAACTTTTAATTGAGCAACGTCCATTAGTATATGCTTATGTAACCGACCAAGTCATTGATAATATGATTGCAGGAAATGCAGCATTAGCTGTTGTTTATTCAGGAGACGCAACCTATATCATGGATGAGAATGAAGATATGGAGTATGTGATTCCTAAAGAAGGATCTAACATGTGGGTTGATGCAATGGTTATTCCATCAACCGCTCAAAATGTTGATCTAGCTCATGAATTTATTAACTTCATGCAACGTCCTGATATTGCTCAAATGAATACAGAATATGTCATGTATTCAACACCAAATACAGAAGTATTAGCAAATGTATCTGAAGATGAATGGACACAAAATGAAGCATATAGCCCATCACAAGAATTATTAGATTCTTTACCAATGGAGACCTTCCGCGATCCGGGAGAATTCATTAAAGAGTATGACGATATTTGGACACAAGTATTGGCTGCCTCTAAACGATAAATTTAAAATCCCTAAAACACATTGTTTTAGGGATTTTTTTGGAACTTTATCAAATAGTGTTGGTCATTGATTTGTAACCTATTTATTATGAATAACTGAACTGAAATCCTAGTGGTTAAGCCACTAGGATTTTTTCTTTTGGTTTGGTTAAGTTTTGAATCATGAGAATATGGAATTAATACCCCATCAAAGGATAAAACCTACTTACAGAAAGGGGAGACTATTTCCTAGTGATTGAGGATGGTTTCACAAGTAAAACTTCTAGGCTCACCACTCCCTTCTAGTGAAGGATTGGTTCATGTGATCTGAGTAGAAAGAGATCCGTTTTTAAACATTTCATATTTTTTAACTTTTTTGGACGTTTCCTTTTTTACCTTAAATAACTTAAATCTCCTAATAAAATCGTCCCATCATAAATCTAACCCTGAAAGAACTTTAGTGTGTGTATACTCAAATATGTTAAGATGTTTATCGCTTATAAAAAAATCTCCTTGTTAAGAATTTGATGGAGGAACTCAGTCTATAACAAACATCCTATTTATGAGTTTTTTATGTTTCCTACTTAATATTACAATCTGTCATCGTGAAAAAAGGTGCTACATAGTCAGCAACACCAAAGATTATAGATTTATTTTATGGTTTGTCCTTAGTTATTTTTAACTTGTCCATATTTTTACTCTCGCTAAATTTCAACTTTTAGTGATTGAAAGAAAAGAGGAATTTATTTAATTAGAAGGAATATTAAATAAGCAATTTTTGGGATTGTTAATATAATATTGTATAGCCTACTAGAATAGTATTATGGCTATATCTGTTTAGAGTATCCCTCTAAAAAGTTGAATAACTAAAAAATGAGGTGATTATATGGAGGACATTCTTTCTCAGGAACAATCCTCTTCAAGAGATCAAGAACAAGTTTATTACGCAAGAAATAAAATGCCTAGTTGCCGTATTGATGATTTAATTATGATTTCAAATAGTCAAGGAAGCTATTTATTTGTAAATTATAATAGAGATGAAGATGAATCGCCTGTTTTCAAAATTAGAAATAGTCGCGTAGATTACGGGCAACTTCAATTACAATTAGTTGTAATGGAAGTCATTTATCCTATCCCTCTTTACCATCATGAGAGTGAACGTGCTAACATCTTACATGCCATTCGTGATGGATTAGCGGTTGTAAAAGAAACTAATCATATTATTACATTTTCAGTCGGTCGAATGCATCATATTGAGGAAGTCGATTTGAATATAATTGATTGTGTTCAACCTATTAAAGTTAAAAGTCCAATTTATGTTAAAGGCGATTGTGAGAGTGGCATTTGCGGTGAAGTCAAAGTAGAGCGTCGTCCACGTATAACATATAAATATTTCTTATCTTTGAAGCCTAAATCAGGTTGCGTAGAGTTAAATAATCGAACAGGCTCTTGGCGTTATGAAGGAAGATGTGATGAAGTTGAAAATGACTTCTTTGAAATAACTGTATGGGATGGTCTTGGTGGTTATGCAACTCAAAGAATTTATATAAAATGCGAACAAGAAGAAAAGCCAATAGGGGTTAATGTTTTAAATGTTCCTCTTCCTATTGTAGCTGCTTCACCATTACCTATTTGGGGTGATGTTAGAGTTATAAATACTCCTAGTGTTTCTGTGGTGAGCTTACCAGAGGTAACTATTGCAAGTTTACCACCTGTGGAAGTGAGCGGCTTAGTGAGCGTGACCGTTCCAGAAGTCGTCACCGTAACAGTGGGACAACCAATTGATGTGAATGTGTTAACGTTACCAGAGGTAGCGATCGCAAGTTTACCAGCGGTAGAAGTCAGCGGCTTAGTAAGTGTGACCGTTCCAGACGGCTTAACGGTAACAGTGGAACAACCAATTGATGTGAATGTGTTGACGTTACCAGAGGTAGCAATCGCCAGCTTACCAGCAGTTGAAATCAGCGGGTTAGTGAGTGTAACGGTTCCAGACGTCTTAACGGTAACAGCAGAACAACCAATTGATGTGAATGTGTTAACGTTACCAGAGGTAGCGATCGCCAGCTTACCAGCAGTAGAAGTCAGTGGGTTAGTGAGTGTAACGGTTCCAGACGTCTTAACGGTAACAGCGGAACAACCAATTGATGTGAATGTGTTGACGTTACCAGAGGTAGCGATCGCAAGTTTACCAGCGGTAGAAGTTAGTGGATTAGTAAGCGTGACCGTTCCAGAAGTCATCACCGTGACAGTAGAACAACCAATCGATGTCGTAGTTATTACAACTATTACAACTGTGGCAGATTTAAATGCCTATAATTATTATGAAACGCCACTGACATCTTTATATGTTCCAGTAGCTGCGAGTGCGGCTGTTATTTATGATATATCTAGATCGATTGATCAAACTATTTTTACTCATCTTGCTTCAGGAGACTCTGTTATAGCTCAAATCATTATTTCTCCAACCTCAAATCCAGATTATTTTTATCCAGCAGGTATCACACAAGAATTATCTGTTACAAGTCCAAATTATCCATTTGTAAGTAATTACTTTGGACGTTATTTAGGAGTATCATTCTCTAATGATACAGTAACACCAGCTACGGTTGAAGTTATTGCTCAATCTCAAGGACCAATTATAGAATCCTAAAAAGACCAAAAACAACTAGGCTTTGTATAGGAAATTTGTAAGCAGGTAAAATAAACTTGTCTCTATCGACCTCGAACTTTTAGCTATACTGTAGCTACTAAGTTAAGGAGGTCGATTTTTTTTTGTGAGAGAAAATCCTATCATCGTTCCTGTTTAGGTCTATACTGATACTTCTTCATGTTACTACACATGATTTTAGTATAGGCAAAAAATATTCAAGAAAATTGAAAAAATCTAATATAAAAGGAGATTTCATCTATCTTTTAATGATATGGGTGAGATCTTCTTTTTATACGCGTTATGATGACTTGTTGATGAAAGTTTGGTTCTTTTTCGTTAATAAATGGCATTAAATAAAACTTAACATATGATAAAAAGGGAGTATTTAGTTAGTTGACTGCCTAATTTAATAAGGAGGTAGCAAAATGGAAAGAAAACATTCACTAAGTTTATGTATGATTGTTAAAAATGAAGCAGACTGCTTAGCCAGATGTATAGAAAGTCTACAATCTATACCAGATGAGATGATTATTGTTGACACAGGATCAACAGATAATACGGTTGAGGTCGCAAAAAAGTATGGGGCAATCATTAAAACATATGAATGGAATAATAATTTTGCTCAAGCACGAAACTATGCCTTATCTTTTGCAAGCAAAGAGTGGATTTTAGTTTTAGATGCTGATGAGTATTTACGGCCAGAAGATTATAACTTGTTTGTTTCATTATTAAACGCCGAGGGCATTGATAGCTATTATATTAAGACATTAAATTTTACTGAACCAAATAATCCAGCCAGTTGTATGATTAACTTAAATCATCGGTTATTTAAAAATCATAAAGGATTTCATTATGTTGGGGCTATCCATGAACAATTAATATCCGATGAAAAAGTAATTTCTAAGACGACAGACTTAGGGTTTTATCATACTGGATATTTGAAGGAAGTAGTCAAATCTAAAAATAAGCCTAAACGAAATAGTCAAATTCTACAATCAATTTTAGATGAAGACCCTAATAATTCCTTTCATCAATTTAACTTAGCTAATGAAATGTTTCAACTTGAAAAATATGAAGAAGCTATTGAACTTTATAATCAAGCTTATGAACATACAACCGTTGGACAAGGATATTTACCTAAATTAATCGTGTTTAGAATTAATGCTTTAGTTGCCAATCATCAAGAAAAGAAAGCTCTTTTAGCAGCTAATGAAGGCATAAGGTTATACCCAACCTTTACCCATTTAATGTTTGTCAAAGGAACAATAGAAGAAAAACTAGGGTTGATTACTAAGGCAATCACTAGTTATGAAACATGTTTAACGATGGGGCGACCTGATGCGCAGTTAGAGTTTTCTAAAGCTTCTGAAACACTATGGCCACATTTAAAGTTAGCCACTTTATATGATTATTATGGAGATAGTGAGAAAGCAATTTTTCATTATAATAAATATCTAGAGCTAAATCCGAGTCATTATCAAATTTTATATGCAGTTGCATCATGTCTAAGAAGAATGGGGTTAAATGAGGAGCAGATGAGTCAGCAATTAAGTAAGTATTTACCTGCTACAACTTTAAATAATAAAATTTTATTAATTGATCTATTAATTAAGCAAGGATTGTTTGCTCAAGCACAAGTTTATTTAAATCAAATTGATTTGTCTGAAACTAATTCACAGATTCTTTATTTAAGAGGAAAAAATCAATTTTATCTATCGAATGATGAACAGTGTTGTGAGTGGTTTAATAAATATGTACAATACGATTCTTTTGAAGCTGTAGCGCCTTATTTTTATTTATTATATCTTTTAACAAATAATGAGCAATATAGTCCTAGACAATTACAGTATCCGAAATACTATGGGAATTTAAAAAGTTATTTAGATGAAAAAGGGGAATACACCTTATCTCAGGATGAGATTAGTATAATATTTCGACTGATCGAAGAATGTTTAATTATTCATCAAGAGAATTTAAGTAGTGACCTTGTAAGTCTTCTAGAAGTTCATCTCGATAAAGCACTGACTCTTAAATTAGCTCAGTTATATTGTAAGTACCATCATAACAAATGGGCAAAAACAGTGATTGAAAATTATATTTTAAATGGTGGAGGACTTGATGACGATATGATTAATATTCTTAGTTGTATAAGAATTAATGAAGTAACCGAGTAAAAAACACGAGAGCATCTTAAATTCAAGAATATATTATACTGTGTAACTTATTTGAGTTACATAGTATAAGTAATTTATCTGAGGTGAGAAAATGCCTAATAGAATAATATACAATAATAACCCTGAAAACGTCAAAACCCAGATTTATGGTTCTGATCCCAATCAACCAATAGAAGTTTTTGACGGGGCGTTAGCGGTTACTGGGGTACTGGGAGTTGATACGACGACACCACTTAGTGTAAGTGTTAACTCCTTACCTGCAATTGAAATCAGTGGCGCACAATCTATAGAGATAACAGGTGTTGCTTCTGTATCAATTGTTAATCCAGTCATAGTATCAAGCTTACCAGCCGTCGAAGTGAGCGGTTTAGTCAGTGTAACGCTTCCAGAGGTGTTAACGGTAACAGCAGAACAACCACTAGAAGTGAACGTCTTAACGTTACCAGAAGTTAGCATTGGAAATGAATTAACGATTGCCAGCTTACCAGCGGTAGAAGTGAGCGGTTTAGTCAGCGTAACCCTTGCGGACGTGTTAACGGTAACAGCGGAACAACCACTTGAAGTGAATGTCTTAACGTTACCAGAAGTTAGCATCGGAAATGAATTAACGATTGCTAGTTTACCAGCTATTGAAATTAGTGGAACACCGACCGTATTAATTGATCAACCAATTGAAGTGACAACAGGAACAACTAACTTAGCAGTTCAACTTGCTGCACGAACAGTAACTAATGATATTCAATCTTATACGTTAAATTCAACTAGCACGATTACGACACCTGTATACTATGTCGGTGAGCTTCGTGATTTTGGATATTTAATGTTTAGTACGGCACAAGACGTCACAGCAATAGCTTACGCATCACCACTTCCATCAGGAATACCAGCTATCTCCCTTGCAGGGCCTGTGGCATTATCACCAACACAAGTTGTTCTTCCTGCAGGTTATGCGACAGGTGGATATATTGCAAATGTTGAATATAGTCATTATTCTTATGTAGCCTTAGAGGTGTCAACATCTACTGATGTGACAGTTGATATCTATTTCCAAGGACAAATTTAAAAATTTATTTTTCAAAAAACCTTCCAGTTTATCCTCTGGAAGGTTTTTTGATAGAGATAGTATTAAGTGCGACACATAAAAAAGTTTATAAATAGGATGTTAGTTATAGAATGAAGTTTTCATACCCAATTCTTAACAAGGAGATTTATTTATGAATGATAAATATCTTAATACATTTGAATGTATATGTGCTTAAATTCTTTTAGGGTTAGATTTATGATCGAAGTATTTTATTAAGAACTTTAAGCTGTTTAAAGGAAAAAAAGAAGACCCCAACAAATATGAGGCCAATTTTAATATTTCGGTTCTATAATATTTGGTGTGGGTGATTCCCACACTTCTTTTATTTGGAATAAAAAATAAGTATAAAAAAAGAGACATCACGTCCCAAATTCTATACCATGTAATTGACCAAAAAAAACACGAAAGGATTGGGTTTATGTCTCACAATAATTGTATCTTAACTTTACTCGATTTAAAAGATAAAAATATTACTTTTTCAGAAAATTGGATGGAAGATGTTCAGATTAACGGGATCCGCTCTAAGGTCATTTCTGGTATCCTCTCTTTTCAACCGACCCATTGTTACAACTGTGGTCATCTCTTTGACTCACAAATCATTAAACACGGCTTCAAAACCTCTCGTATTAAGATGATGAAACTCTCTGGCTTTG
>OLNJ01001723.1_pt1 | contig 10384 bp, 8 predicted proteins | sample 1672191 | NCBI WGS metagenome assembly OLNJ01 (sample SAMEA3136657, study PRJEB25190) | human gut metagenome | biome: human gut; feature: human-associated habitat; material: faeces | place: Austria | collected 2013 | reverse complement strand
AAATTTAATATAAACTAACTAGTTTTACCTTCAATATAAACTTTGGCATTATTCGAATTAATTCTAGTTTTAAACCAATTTTCAATATTTCCAATATTTTTACTAAAATCTTCAACATCGCTATATATTATAAGTATTTCTATATTATTTTCTTCGTCATTTTCACCATATATATATCCTAAATATAATTTATTAATTTCTGGATATATAGATTTAAGTTCATTAAATATAGCATTTCTATTAATCTTCTCTTTATTATTAGTGTCCGTATTATTGGACGTAATATACCTTTGATTATTTTTTATACTATCTATATACTGTTCTAGATTTGACATATTAATGCCTTCTTGCTTAAGTATAAGCTTTTTATTTTTTAATCCATAATCAACCATTTTTTCATTTAAAAAATTCAACTCAGTACTATTTATACTATCTCCAACTGTAACTAATGTAATAATATTATTTTTATAATCTATATTTTTACTTAATACATATTGATTTTTTAGCTCATTACTTATAAAATCATTCAAATCTTTTTCATCTATAGTTTTTGTAATCATCCAAATTGCAGAAACCATGCTAGGTATCATCACTATAATAGATGATATAAGTATAAATCTTCTTACTTTACTTTCTTTTTCATAATCTATATTACTCTTAGTAGTAAGTTTTAATGCTTTTGTAACTACAAATGTTGATATAGCTATAAAAAATCCATTAATAAAAAATAAATATCCAGCACCTAAAAAAATATTCAATTGCTTTGTTGCTATACCATAACCAGCCGTACATAATGGTGGCATAAGAGCAGTTGCTATAGCAACTCCTGGTATAACATTACTTGGCTTATTCCGTGTCAAACCTATCATTCCAGCCACACCACCGACAAAAGCAATTATTACATCCCATATTGTAGGACTTGTTCTAGCTAAAATTTCACTACCTGCAGTAGTTATAGGAGTTATACTAAAATATACAGTAGATGTAACTACACTTATAATAATAGAAATAGATAGTACTCTAAATGCTGTTTTCAAAAGCTTAGTATTGTATGTACCAACGCCATATCCTATACCTATTATCGATCCCATCAATGGTGATATAAGCATAGCTCCTATTATCACTGCTACTGAATTCATATTTAAACCTATAGAAGCAATAATTATTGCACACATTAATATTATAAAGTTAGACCCATGTACATTCATCCCTTCTAATATAGTTGCATATATTTCTTCATTACTTGCTTGATTCCTAGTAAATTCATATCTAAACCTATCCATATTAAAATTCATACATACGTCTCCTTAATAATAAATTCAATCAATATTAATATTTACAATATGTAAGATTTATATAATCTTACTTCTAAAGATTATTAATTTATATAAATTCTCTATATATAATTCAAAACTAAAAAGATTCCCTAACAAAAATGTTAGAGAATCTTTTTTAAAGTAATTTTTTCTAAATTTAATTTATATATTTATTTTATTATTCTTTAGTATAGTATGCAATTCCTATACTTCCTGGCCCTACGTGAAGCCCAATAACTGGTCCAATAGATTGTATACTCACTTTTCTACATAATTTTTCTTCTAGAATCTTAGCTAGCTTAAGCCCTTCTTCTTCACAATTTATGTGATGAACGATAATGTCACCTAATCCTTTTGATTCTATATCATTTAAAACAGTAGTTACAATTTCTTCTATTGTTTTCTTTCTAGTTCTAACTTTCTTAAAAACAGAAGTTTCTCCATCAACTACTGTAAGTATGGGTTTTATTTGAAGTATATTACCAAATAGAGCAGCCGCTCCCCCTATTCTTCCACCTTTCTTTAAATACTCTAAAGTTTCTGGTGTAAATAAGAATCTACTATTATTAAATACATATTCTGCTATAGCTATTACTTCATCCATACTTTTTCCTTCATTAGAAGCTTTAGCTGCTTCTATAGCAGCAAATCCCATTTGCATGCAGTTAGTTTTTGAATCAAGTATCTGTATATTAGCATTAGGATATTCTTCTAATACCATCTCTTTTACCATATTTGCAGTAGAATATGTTCCACTCATTTTCGATGACAAAAATATACCAACTACAGAGTCTCCCTCTTCTACTATACCTTTAAAAATTTCTAACATTTCTTGTGGGATAGGTTGAGATGATTTTGGAATCTCTTTAGATTCATTCATTTCTTTATAAAAATATTTATTATCTATATCAACTTCTCTTCTACTATCTCCATTCATAACAACATTTAAAGAAACTATTTTTATATCATATTTTTTAATATACTCTTGAGGTATATATGATGTACTATCTGTTACTATCTTAATACCCATATAACTTACTCCTTTTCCTATATATTCTAGCTATATTATATCCTAAATAATTATTTTATTAAACCTAATCTGTTACTTATCAATCTAAATATTAAATATTTTTCTTTTAATACCAAATAGAACCATACAGAAAACTCTGTACGGTTCTATTTAGTAAATTCCATCTAATTCTTCAATATCATTAGTTGCATCTTCACTAACAATTACTTTGTCTAATCGTAGATAAATCTGCCTCTCATTTTAATCTATCTGTAATTTCTACAACATTTTTCTTAATATTTCCTAATGCTTATTTTTCTTTAGTTATCTTCTAATTTTTCTACTATGTCTGGAAGCCCTATAGTAAATCTACTGCCTTTATTAATCTCACTTTCAAGTCTAATATATCCACCATGAAGCTCTATTATATATTTAACAAGAGTAAGTCCAATTCCACTGCTACTTACTTTTGTAACTTTTGTACCTTCTACTTGTTCAAATCTTTTAAATATAAATTCTTGATCCTCTTTTGATATTCCTATTCCAGTATCTTCTATAGTTATCTCAATATTATTTTCAACCTCTTTAATATATACTCTAATCTCTCCGCCTTCTTGAGTAAATTTTACTGCATTTCCTAATAAATTAATTATGTATCTTTCTATTTCAGTTTCATCGCAAGAAATAATTTTTTCCTCAATTTCTGGATCAATTATAAGAGATATCCCTTTATCTTCTATAAATTTTCTCATGTTCAGTGCAGTCTCTTCAACTATATATACTATATCATAGTTTTTCTTATTAATTTTATACTTTCCGGTTTCTATCTTAGAACTATCTATAATATCATTTATAATTTCCAATAAATTATTGCAATTTTTCCCTATTATCTCCATGTATTGATTAAGTTTTTCATATGTTATACCCTTATTTACATTTATTGAATTTATCAATTGAACTGTTGAATTTATCACATTTATTGGTGTTCTTAGTTCATGAGATAAATTAATAAAATAATTATTTTTGAATTTTTCATTATCTATTATTTTCTGGCTTAATATTTTATTTTGTTCTAATTGTTTATTTAACTTAATAGTTTTTTGATTAACCAAATGACGTAGTATCTTAACATAATTAAATATATAAATGAACAATGCTATTACTATAGATATATATATCATATACGCTAACTGGGTTTTCCATATTGGATTTTTTACTCTTATTTTAATACTTGTTTCCTTTGTCTTTTCACCTTGTCCATCTCTAGCTCGTATTTTTAAAGTATAATTTCCTGATTCTAGATATTTAAAATCTAACTGATTTCGTGAATCAATATATATCCAATCTGAATCGAACCCTTCAAGCATATATTCATAAGTTATACTATTTATCCTTTCGTAGTTTGGTAAAAAATAACTAATGTATAAATTTTTGTAATTATGCTCTAAAATTAATTCATCTCCATCATATACAACTTTATTTTTACCAACATATATATCTCCAATTATAACTTCATTATTATATGTTTTATACTCTTTTAACTCACTTGGATTAAAATATGTAATTCCTTCTGTACTAGCAAACATTATATATCCACAGTCAAGTTTTAAACTTGACTTTAAATTGAATTGATATCCATGTAAACCATCCATTTTTATGAAATTTGTAAAAACTTCTTCTTCTATATCAAATTTATTTAATCCTTTATTAGTACTTATCCAAATATCACCATTATCATCAACTAAAATAGAGTTAATAAAGTTATTAGTTAATCCTTCAGCTGTAGTATACGAAGTAAATTCATTTGTTTTTAAATTAAATTTGCTTAATCCTATATTGGTGCCTATCCATAAGTTATCACTAGAGTCAAATACCATACAATTTATATAATCATTTATTAACGAATTCTCATTTAAAGTTTCTCTTACATATTTGTCCATAACACCATTTTTTTTATGGTATTTTATTAACCCAATATTAACTCCACCTAACCAAATAATATCTTCATCTTTATTATCTTGAAGTATATATTTTATGTTTCCTGGATTTATCCCAAACTCTTTTATATTTTCGCTATAATATATCTTTTCTCCAGAACTTATATTGTAAGAGTAAAAATCCGTTGTTGTTGCTATCCAGATATCCTCCCAATCACTATACATATAGCTCAATTCTGAATAATAATCATCTCCAATAAGTATTTCACTATAAGAATTTTCATCGGTATCAAAGTATATTAACTCTTTATTGGTAACAACAACAATATATTTATTATTAATTTCAAACATAGATCTTATATATCTATCCTTTAAATTAAAATTTTCTTCTTCATATAAAATATTTACTAGTTCGCTAGTCTTATAATCATAGATATATATACCATGAAATTTAGTACCTACCCATATATAATCATTGTGCCTTAACATAGCTACTGCATTGTTATCATATTTATTGACACTTTTAAATATAATATTTTCATTTAATATGTTAACTCCCTTATCCGTTCCAATCCATATTGTACCATTAAAATCTTCATAAATGCAGGTTATAATATTACTACTAATTGAATTTTTAGATATTTCATCTTTTTTTAATATATCAAATTTCTCGTTCTCACTTGAATATCTTATCACACCATTACTAGTAGATATCCATATGTTATTATTACTATCATTAAAAATATAGTTATTGTAGAATTTAACCTTCTTACCACCAAATTCATAAATGTTATTTATAGCATTTTTAGTGATATTGTATTCTTTAATACTATCACTATCAATTATATATATATAATCTCTTCTCTCTTCTTTTAGATTATAAATAAAAATACCTTCTTTTGTAGATAACCATAAATTACCATCTTTATCCATACTCATATTTGAAATAAATAATTTATCTTTACTACTATTACTTCTATTACTTTTTACTTTTAAATCTTTATCTATTATATTTAACCCTTGTTTAGTTCCAACCCATAAAATATTCTCCCCCTCTTCTAAACAAGTTATTGATGAATTTGTTAATGAGTTTAAATCATTTGGGTCATGATAAAAAGCTTGAATTGAGTTATTTCTAACATCTATTTTCATTAAGCCATTTTCCGTTCCTACCCACATAATATTTTCGTCATATTTACTCTTTATTAGTGATGTTATACTTAACTCCCCTAAGTTATACTTATCTTTTCTATCCTTCATTCTTACAATGACACCTGTATCAGCCATCAAAAAATCCAATCCATTATCAGTAGCTATCCATATATTCCCATAAATATCTTCTTCTATATCCATTATGTAAGTGGAGCTCAAAGTATTTTCATTCTTAGCATTACAGTTATATATTTTTATTATTTGCCCATCATATCTATTAAGCCCATCTTTTGTTCCTATCCACATATAACCTCTACTATCTTGAAATATTGAAGTTACATTTTCATTTGAAAGCCCTTCATCAATAGATATATTTTCAAATTTCGCCTCATTTAATATTGCTCTAACTGATTTTATAGGCATGAAAATATTTAATAAAATAAATATAATTAACATTTTTAATATCGCATACATTAGAACCTCTCACTGTTAAATCTACTTTAATTTAGATTAATATTTTAATTAATATATCAAATAAACTTATATGTTTTCTATTCATTAATTTTTCATATAAAATATTGTCATATTAATTGTTTTAATTCATTTATTTTACTTCATTTATTTTAATTTATTTTCAGTTTGTCACTAAATTACTCTTTTTGTATCTAAATTGTATTATTAAATAATTTAACTATAAGAAAATAAAAGGATACTGTTTAAAATCAGTATCCCTTAATATGTTATAATTAAATTTTATATTAAACCATTAGATATGTAGTAAATATATTATTTTCATGTTTTCTATTAATATATCCATTATATTTTTTAACAACTTTATCAATTTGAATTAGACCAATACCATTCATATTACTATGCTTCGTAGTTAAGAATCTACCATTTACTTCATTGACATATCCATTAGTATTATTACTTATCTTAACTACTAATCTATTCATTTCAGAAGCTATTTTTAAATCTATAAATTTATCTCCCTCAATAACATTACAAGCTTCTATAGAATTATCTAGCATATTTCCCATAATAATACATATATCTACATTAGAAATTTTTATTTCTGAATCTATTTTCAGATTTAAATTTACCTTTATATTTTTTTCTTCTGCCATTTTCATTTTACTCATTAATATAGAATTTATAGCTATATTATTTGAATACATATTTTTATCAAGCTTAGTAATATTACTAGTTATTTCATTTATATATGAAATAACTTCTTCCTTTGTACCTGCTTCTAATAATCCTAAAATCATACTTATATGATTTCTAGCATCATGCTTCCATCTTATCATTCTTGTATACATATTTATAATTTCTTCATCATGTATCTTACGATCCAATTCCATTTTTAGCAAAAACTTCTCCTCAGTTTCTTTTGAGAATGTATTTAAAACATATATTAATAATATTTGAATTATACATAAACTAAACACGATTATTATAATATTTATATTTATTCTATCTAATCTTTCAACTAAGTCTCTTTCCTTTATAAATATTAATATATGGTGAAAAACTAAAATAGTTCCTCCTACATATAAAGTTTTATTTTTTATATATTTTATAAAACCTATATTATTTGACAATATACTAATACATATAAATTGAATAAATCTATTAATAAATATTGCTATACTTTTCTTATAATTAGCGTAAAAAGCTATTTCAGCTATAGTTGTATTGAATATTTCTGCAACTGCTATTAATACTATAAAAGAAATTATTAACATAATAGTAATATAAACTGATGATAAAAAAAATTTTTCTGCCATTCTCCCTTTCCTAAATAGAATAGGGTATATTAATAGTAAAATATAATAACCAAAAATAAATAAAAATATTCCATTTCCGTGTATATTAAAAATTACGTTATTGGTGTAATTGGATGGTATTAATGTATAAATAATTATCATAATTATTGTACATACTTGACCATATCTTTTATTTTTAGGTGGCATAACCCTATTAAAAAAATACATCATAATAAGAACATTTATAAAGTCACCAATTACTTCCATTACAAACAAATCAATCATATAATTACCTCAAGCTTTATTGACATATATAATTTATAAAAGCGTCATTTACCTCTTTATACTTTCCTCTACTTATTGGTATTTTTAAACCACTTACTAGCAATACGTTATTTTTTATTATTGCCTTTATGTACTTTACATTTACTATGTACGATCTATGGCATCTTATAAAATATTCACTAGGTAATATCTTTTCTATTTCACTTATTTTCTTTCTTAATGTTATTTTCTCTGAATTTGTATGAATATCTATATAAGGTGAGAACATTATACAATAATTTATATCATTATAATCTAATTTAATAGTTTTTTAGTTGTCTCTAAAATAAGTATAGATTCTTTAAATTCATTAGTTATTCTATTTAGGGACTTGTCCAAACAGAAATATAAATCAGAACTTTCTATAGGCTTTATTAGATATTGTAATGCACCAACTCTATATCCGTGTAATGCATATTTAAAAAATCCTGTTACGAATACAATATCAACCTTATTATTTTTTTCTCTTATTATATTTGATAACTCGATTCCTGACATCTTACTTAATTTTATATCTAAAAATATTATGTCATATTTATCATAATCAGACCATTCAAACAAAAATAATTCTGCTGTTGTAAAGTTATCAATTGATATGTCAATATTTTTTTCTTTTGCCCATTTTTTAATTTTAATATTAAGAAAATCAATTTCTTTAGCTTTATCCTCACATACTGCTATCTTCATCTCTATGAGCATCCTCCCATGTTTTTAGATACTATAATAGTTATATATTTTGAATTTATTTGTCAATACTTTATCCTTATTCTAATAATTTATTCATTTTTGTAAATAACTAAATAATTGGCTTTTATTATAACTTACTTTTACATTCATTGTAAGTTTATTTTGTAATGGCTATATATAGTAATTATCTGAAGAAACATTAAAAAAATTGACTAATAGCTTACTTACCTTTTAGTAAGTAACTTACTGAAAAGTGCATTATTGTTAATATTCCACCTATTTGATATAGTAACTTTATCAAAATAGAAAGAATGATTTATATGGATAAAAATTTAAAAATATTATATTTTAGTCCTACTAGTGGAACTAAAAAAATTGTTAAAGCTATAGCTGAATCTATTGATTCAAACTATGAGGAATTTGATATAACATTACCACAAAACAGAACTAATAGCATAACTTTTTCCAGTAATGATTTAGTTATAATAGGTATGCCAACTTATGCTGGAAGATTTCCAAGATTACTACATAATTATATAGATACGATTACTGCTAACAATACACTAGGGGTGTTTATAACTACTTATGGTAACAGAGATTATGAAGATGCCTTATTAGAACAATATGATATTTTTACCTCAAAGGGATTTATAGGATTAGGTGCAGCTACCTTTATTACAGAACATTCATCAACAAGTAAATTAGCTACTGGAAGACCACATGCTGAAGATTTAAAAACTGCTTCCGATTTTGGATGTGAAATTATAAAAAGATTAAAAGAAATTAATTCATTATCAGATTTAAATTCTTTAACCCTACCTGGAAGCATACCATATGTAGAAAAGAATATTCCACCTATGCCATTTGCTCCTGAAACTAATGAAAAATGTGTTACTTGTGGTATATGTGCAAAGCACTGTCCAACTAGTGCTATAGACTTTTCAGACTGCAGAACTATTGATATTTCTAAATGTATAAAGTGCAATAGCTGTGTTAAGAGATGTCCATTAACTGCTAAAGTAATGAATTCAGAACCTTATAAAAATATGCAGAATATGCTTATTACTAATTTTGCTCACAATGAAAAAAGTCCTGAAATATTCTTAGCTTAAAATTTAATCCGTATAAAACTTTTAATGATACGGATTAATTTCTTATTACTTTGAAAATTTCAAGTTTTCATCAATAATAATATTATATTCTTCTGTAAATTTATCTTTATTTTTCATTCCCCAATCAAACATAGATTTCATTATTGGATATAAGCTTTGACCTAATTCTGTTAGCGAATATTCTACTTTTATTGGTACTTCTTCTGAGTAAACTTCTCTTTTTATAAATCTATTTCTTTCTAATTCTTTTAATTGTGATGTTAAAACTTTTGCACTTATATTACCAATTTCATTTTGAAGTTCACCAAACCTCTTTGTACCTTTTCTTAACTTACACAAGATTATAAATTTCCATTTATCACACAATAATGAAACTACTAATTCTATTGGATACTTTATTTCACGTTTCTTCATAAGTTTTTCATACTTCCTTATTAGCTTTATCCTTTAATTATATATTACTATATCTAAATCTCAAAACAATATAAATAACCCATTAAAATCAATTTAGATCTTAGTGGGTTTCACGGTAGAGACAAGCCATATTATATATCCATAATTTTTATTAATATTGGTTATACTTTTCATATAAGCTCTATTTTGAAGGTGTATTATGACCGAAATAGAAAAAGTATATATAGCAGGAATTATTGATGGTGAAAGTGCATAATGCTTCAAAAATTTCATTCAAATGAATATCCTTCTCCTTGTGTATCCATAGCTTCTACTACTTTAGAACTATTAAAGTGGATTAAATTAATCGTAGGAAAAGGCACTATTATAAATAAAAAGAATTATAACCCTGAGAAACATCAAAATTGCTATACTTATACTATTAAATATAATGCAGCATTAAATCTCATTTCAGATATTTATCCTTACTTAATCATTTCAGCCAAAAAGAAAAGAGCTGAATTATTATTGAATAAATACAAAGACCTTACCCCTAGAAATGGTAGATACTCTGATAAATTACTAAAAGCAAAATTTAATTTTTATAAAGAATTTCTCTCTATAGAATAGAAAAAGGGGCTGTCTCTGAAATGATTTTTAAAATCATTTCAGTAGACGGTCTTTT
>OLNJ01001719.1_pt1 | contig 10402 bp, 9 predicted proteins | sample 1672191 | NCBI WGS metagenome assembly OLNJ01 (sample SAMEA3136657, study PRJEB25190) | human gut metagenome | biome: human gut; feature: human-associated habitat; material: faeces | place: Austria | collected 2013 | reverse complement strand
ATACAGAAGTTTTCCACAGGTTTAAATGTAATATAATATCCTTGTAAGTAAAAAATTCGCTTCGCTCATGTCGCCAACTACTTCGTCCGTTGCTCCATTAAGCAGTTGGAATAAAAAAAGAGTTGCCTCTTTTTATGATTTTAAAATCATTTTGAGACAACCCCTATAATTTAACACAAAAAAATTCCTCTAAACTTCTTCCAAATACTGAAGGTTTATCAAACTTCCAGCTACCTTCATAAATAAGTTCTCCATTTAAGTAAAAACTACCTTTTCCATGTTTTTTACCATGCATAAATTCTCCTATATATCTTTTATTTTCATTCCAGATATAAGTTCCTAATCCATGTATATAATTATTTTTCCATTGTCCTTCATAAATAAGATTTCCGTTTTTATCAAAACATTGACCTTCACCATCCATCTTACCATTTTTAAATTCGCCATTATACCTTACATTATCACTCCAAGTGAATATGCCAAGGCCATCTTTTTTACCATTTAACCACTCACCTATATACTGATCTCCATTTTTATAAATCATTTCACCTATTCCATTCATTAAATCATCCTTAAATTCTCCTATGAATAAGTTTCCATTTTTTAGCATACATTGGCCAATACCTTCTCTTACATTATTTTTAAAATCGCCAATGTATTCCATGATAATTTCTCTATCATCATACATAGCATAATAGCCTTTTCCATTTAATTCATTTTTTTCTATTTTTCCTATATACTTATCTCCATTAGAAAAAGAATATATTTTATCCTTGTTACATGTAAAATCATCTTCTTCATTTAATTCTTCTTTTTCAACTAAATATATTTCTTCTTCACTGGCAATAATTTGTCTTTTTTCAACTTTTCTTTTCATATTTTCAATATGTTTAATAGTTCTCTTATAATTATTTATTTCTCTTAAGTAATCTTTATATATATTAACAAAGTCTTTTGATATAGTCATATTCATCCCCCATTTTTCATCTGGTTATCATATATACTATTATAAAGTATGACAATACTTTTTTCTACTCTATTGTTTTATTTTAAACTTTATCTATACTCAGCTTTTTATTATTATTTTAAATAAAATTTAAAATAACTACTGATAAACAAAAATAAAACCAGACTTTCATCTGGCTTTATTTTATAGAAATTTTTCTTTAAATCCTTTACCTTTTACTTCATTTATATCATTTACAGAAATAAATGCTCTCTCATCATATTTCATAGCAATTTCTTTTATTTTAGGAATTTCCCTTGATAAAACTACACAGTAAATAATTTTTTTCTTTTCATGTGTATATCCACCTTCTGCTTCTAAAAATGTAACTCCTCTTATTAATCTTTTCATTATTTCTGATGCTATAGGTTCTGAATTATTTGAAAATACCATAACTGCTTTTTCATCATTTAATGCATCTTTTGTATAACTCATTACTTGGGCATTTAGAAACATTGCTATTAAAGTATATAAAGCTAAATTTAATCCAAATAATGCAGAACTAATTAGTACTATGGCTAAATTTGTTCCAAAAGAAGTACTCTTCATGGCTATATTTAATTTATTTTTTAATATAGCTCCAATTATATCTGTACCTCCAAAAGATGATTTTGTTCTAAATACAAGACCATTTCCTACTCCACATAATATCCCCCCATATATACTTTGAAGTAATATATCATCTATAGGAATTATATTTCCAATATCTTGAGTTACACCAATAATTATAGAAAATAACACCATATTTATTAAACTTGTTATTAAAAAATCTTTTTCTAAAAAAATAAATCCCAGTAAAAATATGGGCACATTAATTATAAAAGTAAGAAAACCTACATTTATATTCGTTATATAGTTAATGGCTGTGGCTATACCAGCTACACCCCCACTTAATAAATGTGCCTGTCTTAAAAAACCATTTACACCAATGGACATAATTGTAATTCCCACAATAATAATTGAGTATCTTACATAAATATTGTCTTGCTCCATTGTATTAACCTTACTCATAATTGACCTCCAAATAAAATACACAAATAATTGCAAACTATGTTCTTGTTTACATTATTATATTAGCATAATATATACTAGGATGTATAATTTATTTCAATTTATAATTAATAAGAATGATTAGTTTCATTTTTATCATATTTTAAAATTTAATATTAAGTTTCCACTTTTATCAATATAATTGTTTTTACTTTCATTTACTTGAGCATATCCTTCTATAAAATCTGATATGGATTTAAAAGTTGGTTTAATAAGTACTTCTCCTTGTTTATTTATAAATCCCCACTGACCTTGAGAAGATTTGTTACTTTTTATATTTACACGCCCCATACCTTCATTAAAACAACATGCATATTCATATTGAAAATCAATTACTAAATTACCTTGTGAATCAATATATCCCCATTTATTATCAATACATACAGGAGCTAAGCCTTCTTTAAAATTTTTTGCTTTATCATAGAAGTAGTCAATTACTAATTTCCCATTTCTATCAATGTATCCCCATTTGTTATTTTTCCTAACACTTGCTAGATTTTCAGAAAAATCTGATCCCATAATATAATCACCATCTATAACTATTTCACCTTTTTTATTTATATAACTATATCTATTTTTTATTTCAACTAATGCTCTTCCATTATAAAAATTATTTACATAAGAAAACATAGGATTAATAACCATGACTCCTTTATGATTTATAAATCCCCACTTTTTATTTATTCTCACACCACAAAGATTTTCATTGAAATTTAAAGCGGATTTATAAATAGGTTTTATTTCTTCTTTTAAAGAATAATTTAAAAATCCATATTTGCCATCTATTCTAACTTTTGATAAGCCTTCATAAAACTGACTTGCACTTTCCAATTGTAAAAAGAAATTTGTATTACCTTCTTTATCTATATATCCAAAAATCCACTTTGTATTATTTCTTATTTTCTTAATATAAGTAATGATACAATAACCTTCTTTGAATCTACTTGATACATAATTATATTTTGGTTTTATTGCCATATTAAAATCACTATCAATAAATCCATACTTTCCATCTTTGAGTATGGGCAAAATCAACTCCTTATTACTCATTTTATCTCTCCTAAAATAATAATCTTTTTATATTTTATTATTAAAAAAAGATACATATACTAAAAAAAGATAGAGACTTAAAGTGATTTCTAATCTCTATCTTTTTATTTTACTGTTTTAATATACTTTGTACTTTTTGAGTATTATTATAACTACTATTTGGATCTTCATATCTTAATGAATATAAAGTATCCTTAGCTTTTTGTAATTCATTATTATCGTAATAAATCATAGCCATTTTATAATAAGCATCATCAAAATACTCAAAAGAATTGCCGTAAGTATTCACATATTTTTTGTAATAACTAATAGCCTCATCGTCTTTATTTAATATTTCACTACATAATCCTAATTGATAAATTGATGCTGATATATACTTACTACTTTTTCCATTTTCCTTAGTAAGTTTAAAATACTTCATAGCATTTTTATAATCTCCAGCATTTTTATAAGAAATAGCCTTCATAAATAAAGTTTCTTCACCTTGTTTAATAAGTTTTGCATCCTCAGCTTTTTGTTTTGCATTATCTAATTCACTATTAGTTTTATCTAGTTCTTCTTCTTTTTTCGATATTTCTTCTTGTTTTTTGTCTAATTCTTCATCTTTAGCACTTAATTCTTCTTCTTTTTTAGTTATAGCCTCTTGCTTTTTATTTAATTCTGCATTTAGATTGTCCATTTTTTGCTTACTGTAAACTGCAGTTGCTCCTATTATAACAATAAGTAATCCCACTAATACATACGCTATATTTTTCTTTTTGCTAATTTTAATTTTATGTTCTTTTAATTTTTCAATTTGTTTATTTTCTTTTTTTTCTATGGCCACAGATAAATCTTTTTCATTTATTGGGTCATGATTTTTATCAAATAAATGATTATCCGCATCTACAAATCTAAGTCTACCCATTAATTCTTCTTTTTCTTTTTTCTTACCTGTTTTTTCATATAATAAAATTAATATTACATAAGGCTCTATTAACTCTGGATCTTCCATAATTAATGAATTAAATATTTCTATAGACTCTTCATTCATTTCTTCATTTATAAATCTAATTGAGTGATTATATCTTTCTAAAAATACTTTAAATTCTTGTGATGATAATTTATCCACATACTTTCTAGATAATTCATTATTACCATAACATTGTGCTGTATAAAAACTTTCAAAAGCTTTCGCAAAATCACATTTTAAAAGCTTTAATAAGCCTCTTAAATTTAATATATCTTCATCTTTTGGATTAAGTTGCAGTGCTTCATCTACAAGCTTTATTGCTGTTGTAATATAACTTTTTTGTGCTAAATCCAATGCATTATTGTATTTATTAAAAGATTCTAATTTTATTTCCTTTGGTAATACATTTGTATGAGTTTTTAACTCTTGTTGTAAATTAAGTATTGTCTCATCTTTATAATTTGATGTAACATAAGATTGTTTTAACGCTTTCAGTGTTTCATTATTTTCATCTTCATCTATTTCAAAGAATGTAAAGTCACTACTTTTTTCTTCTATTAAGTCAATATCAAGTATTTTTCTAGGCATATTTTCTATGTCTATTCTAATTTGTTCTCCTAAAATTTTAATCTCCTCCCTTACTTTCATATTATTTAAGATATCATATTTGCTTGATTTAGTCAAAATTTCTTAATATATATTGTTATTTTAATTAAAGCAAAAAATCTAGGTAAAATTACTACCTAGATTTTTTATTAATTTTCTAAAATTGTTTCTTCATCACTAGAATCACTATCTTCTGTATTATTTTCTATAGGATTTTCTGAACTATTATTTTCTTCTTTATCACTTTTATCACTAAAATTATTTTTACTATTGCTATCTTTATCTATTTGTGATGAATTATCATCTTTCTTTACTTCAATCACTCCTTTTTTCGTTCCAACTGCAATAATTTTTTGTTTAGAAGGATAATAAGATGTAGCAACTTTTTCTCTTTTATACTCTTTTCCATTTTTATCGTAATAAACTCTATAGGTTGATACAGTATATGAACTTCTTCCTACTTGAATAACTTTCTCTTTTCCAGATTCTAATGTTGAATCATTTTCTTTTTTAACTGGTGCATCACCAATATTATCTGTAGCTGTAACTATTTCTATATCTTTCTTATCGCTAATATTTCCATAAATTTGACAAGTTACAGTCCCATTATTATAATAATTCCTAATATAAACTGGTCCATTATAATTATTTTTAAATACAAAGTCTAAACCACTATCAGATACTACTGCATCTCTTCCCTTTTGTACATAGCTCGATGGAATAGAATGGTTAGATACCTTCACTATATCTAATCCTGCATATAAAACTGCATTATATAATGTAGTTGATACTTGGCATACTCCACCACCTAGACCTTGTACTGCTTCACCAGCTGATATTACTGTTGCATTTTTATATCCATTGACTTCAGTTCTCATGCCAGTATGGTTATTATAAGAAAACTCTTCTCCTGGCATTAATAAAATGCCACTTGTTCTTTCTGTTGCTATTTTTATGTTTTCAACTCTACCTGGGTTTACATCAGATAAAACAGTTTTATAATTTCCTAACAATACATTTACATTTTTTAAATCCTCTTTTGTAACTTTTGGTTCTACCTTTGTTACAACAAGATTTTCTTTGTATATACCATTTTGAAGTGATTTTTTAAGGTTAATTAAAGTAGCTTTTAAATCTAATTGTATTCCTGCTTTTTCTTTATTTATTTTTACATTTCCATCAGATATATCTATAGTTGCATTTTCCATATCAATATTGATTTCTTTAGATATTTCTTTTAATTTTTCTTTTACTTTTTCTTCATTACAATCGACAACTATATTCACATTATTTTCTATTCCAAGATTTGACTTTATCATATCTATTGAATTATACAGTATATTTTTGTTTCTATTCACATTTAAAGCATTTTCTATTGTTTGATCTATATCGTATTTAGTATCTATATCTCTTGGTTCAACATTCCATTCTTTATCTTTATATGTAAAAGTAATAGTCTCAAATTTACATTCATTTTTTATTTTTTCTTTTGCTTCTTCTTTACTTAACTTTCCGATATCTACATTCTTTATATATGTATTTTTAGCTATTTTATTATCATTAACTTGAATATATCCAAATATAAAAACTGATATTAACATACCGCTCAGTATAATAATAGCTAAATTTATTCCTCTTATCTTACTCATTACTAATCTCCTTATGCTGATGTGACTAAGTAGGCTTTATTTAGGTTGAACCTTATCATCTGCTAAAGTATAAATCATTTTATTATACATATTAACCATATATACTTCTTTAGGCTTAAACCAACCCGTTTTTACTAAGAAATAATAATATATATCTCCATTTTCTTCAATTTTCTTTTTTAAATCATCATTCATGTATTTTTCTATTTTTTTATCATTCAATAATTCAATATTTTTATATTTTTTTTCTTCTTCTTTAAATTTATCTTCTAATATTATTTTTGCTTTTTCTTTATCTATAGATAAAATAATTTCGCCACTCTCTTCATCAATTTTAAAATAGGCATCACTATAATTACAATTATATTCCTTTTTATCTGATTTATATGAATATAATCTTTTAGTTTCTGTATCTATTAAAACTTCATTTATAACTTTTTCATCTTTTAATACTTCTCCATAATAATATCTTTTTCCATTTACTGTTTGTAAATAAGATACTACGGATAAATCATTTTTATTTTCATCACTACGTCTACAAATTAAATTTATAATATCATCACTTGTCATTGTATAGTTCGAAATGTATTTATTGTATTCATCTTCTAATTTACTAATTTCTTCTTCATTATAGTATGGTTTTAAATAACTTAAATCTTTTAGAGCTTCTTCATATTTTCCTTCCTGCGCTAAAGATTTTGCTTCTCTAATATAATAATCGTGCATTACATCTATACATTCGTTTTTAGCATTTTTAGCTAAAGAATAATATTTTTCATCTTCCTTTAAAACTTTGTCATATAGCTCAACTGCTTCATAATATTTTTTAATTGATTGTTTTTTTGTACCTTCTTTATATATATTTCTAGATTCATAAAGTACTTTAATATGCTGTTTATATTCATCTAATTTTTCACCAATACCTTTTAATGATGAAGTTATTTGTAAATAAGATAATGCTGAATCATAACTAATATTTTCGCCTTTATACATTTCATCTACTCTTTTGCCTAGATCAATTAAATTAGATGACTCTATAGTAATTGTATTAAGTGCATTAACCATATTTACAAGGCCCATATACTGTTCCTTTGTAATTTGTCCATTTATATACATATCACCATTATTTATTAATAATAAAGATATCTTTTTAGACACCTTTTTGTTAAATCTATTTATCTTCGTATCAGAAAACTCTTTTTCTATATCATGATAGTATGTTTCAGCCATATTGTATTGTCGATCTTCTATATAATTAAGTAAAGTATCAGCTTCACCATTTATATTAAAATTATCACTACTAAAATATAAAACTATTATTAAAAGTAATAATGCTAATATAGAAAATGAAATCCTCATAATATTTCTTCTATTATCATAAATAGTGTCAACAATTTTATCATAGAATGCCTTAAAATTCATATTGTATTCCTTTCTTTAATTCAAATTTCCTTAAACTTCTCTTAATTATAACATAAATGGATTTTTTTTTCATTTTTCCTAAAATACCTCAATAATAGATTACCATACTTTAATAATATAATTAAGTTAATAATTACTACAATATATTTACAAAAATTATACTTATATCATCAACACTCTTATTTTTACTTAATTTATTTATAAGCTTAATGTCTGACTACTTCAGACAACATATATTTGTTGTTCATATGAATACTTTTGTAAATATCATCCCTTTAATACATCTACATTCTTATATACATAATCTATCATTGAAATAATTGTAAGAGCTAATGATATATATATTAAAACAGTTCCTATAACTCCCATAAATGTATAAGGCAAATCAATAATCAATACAATAATCATAATCATCTGGAATGTTGTTTTAAATTTACCCCACCAACCTGCAGCAAGGACAACACCTTTATCTGCAGCAAGTGTTCTAAATCCACTGATAAATAATTCTCTACTGATAATTATAATTACAATCCATACTGGAATTTTACTTCCTGATAAACAAATTAAGGCAGCGCTTACCAACAGTTTATCTGCTAATGGATCCATAAACTTTCCAAAATTTGTAACAAGATTGTATTTTCTTGCAATCTTTCCATCAAGTAAGTCTGTTAAACTTGCTACAATAAATATTCCAACAGCGATATATTTGTCTATACCTCCAAAAATATCAGCCAACATAAAACATACAAAAAACGGTATTAAAATCACCCTGAAAACTGTTAGTTTATTTGGTAAATTCATCTTTTTATCTCCTTCTCATCTATTTGTATTGAAGTTCACCTATCAAATCATAATCATTTGAGCCTGTAATTAATACATTTACAAAATCACCCGTCATTAATTCTTCATCGGTCATTACAAAAACATTACTGTCGACACCCGGTATGTCCATATATGTTCTTGCAATAAACGCGTTTTCTCCTGAAATTTTCCCTTCAATATAAGCCTTCATAACCTTTCCAATCATTTTTTCAGAAAAATCAAAGGCAATTTCCTGTTGAAGTTCCATAATTTCATCTCTTCGTTCTTCTTTAACTTCTTCCGGAATCTGATTTTCCATCTTTTCAGCAGGTGTTCCTTCTTCTTTTGAGTATGTGAATACACCTAATCTTTCAAATTCCATTTCATCCACAAAATTCATAAGAATTTCATGATCCATTTGTGTTTCTCCGGGAAATCCTGTAATTAAAGTTGTACGAAGTACTATGTCAGGTATTTCTTTTCTTAGTTTTGCAATAACATCCCTTAATTCCTGATTAGTTGTTCTTCGTCCCATCCGTTTTAATACATTATCACTTGCATGCTGAATAGGAATATCTAAGTAATTACATATCTTTTCTTCACTTGCAATGGTATGAATCAATTCATCATATATTTCTTCCGGATAACAGTATAACACTCTAATCCATTCGATATCTTCAATCTTGCATAACTCCTTTAATAAAATATGAAGTCTTTTTTCTCCATATATATCTTTTCCATACATTGTTGTTTCCTGGGCAACCAAAATCAACTCGCGTATGCCTGACTTAGCTAAATCTTTTGCTTCAGCAATTAAATCTTCCATTGGCACACTTCTATAGTCTCCTCTGATTTTTGGAATAATGCAATATGTGCAATGTTTATCACAACCTTCTGCAATTTTTAAATAAGCATATCTGTCTGTTCCAGCATTACCACGTGGTGCTTTTGTACCGGCTAATAGATTTATATTTTTAATATATTGCTTTTTTTCATTCTTATTAAAATAATCTTCTACTATAGTTACAATATCATCAATAGCCGTAGTACCAACAACAATGTCTATTTCAGGAATTTCATCTTTAATTTCTTCATGATATCTTTGCGCAAGGCATCCTGCTAAAACTAAAGCTTTACAATTTCCTTCTTCTTTCATTCTTGCCATATTAAATATTGTTTCAATGCTTTCTTCTTTTGCATCTTTAATAAAACTACAACTATTTATAATTATAATATCAGCCTCAGTTTCATCAGAAGTAAATTCATAACCTACTTTTCCTAAAAGTCCAATCATGTGCTCTGAATCAACTAAGTTTTTATCACAACCTAATGAAATAAATAAGATTTTCATTTTATCTCCTACAAAACAAGAGACTTTTGTAAAATGAATCATTCTATATGTCATTCTACAAAAGCCTCCCTTATTTTCTAATTTTCGCTTTCGTCATCTCCTAAGATTTTAATCTTAGATTTGTATAATTCTTCTACTGCGATAGAAAGTGGTTTCTTATCATCAGCATCATCAATAAGTGGTGCATCACCTGCAATTATCTGTCTTGCTCTCTTTGATGTAGCCATAACAATTGAATATCTGCTTTGTACTACCGGATGTTCACCTTCCTCAACGTCGCTGTTTGCTATTGCCATTAAATCTGAATATGATGGATGTAACATAATTTATTCTCCTTTCGAAAACTTTTTAATATCATTTTTAATTTCTTCAACTTCTTTTTTTGAAGCTGTTCCTGTTGTATCGTTATTCACAACTAAATTGATTTTTTCGACACAACCTTCTATTTCATCGTTAATAACGAAATATTCATAATTATCCATAAATATTGTTTCTTCAGCTGCTTTCATGAGTCT
>OLNJ01001717.1_pt1 | contig 10431 bp, 9 predicted proteins | sample 1672191 | NCBI WGS metagenome assembly OLNJ01 (sample SAMEA3136657, study PRJEB25190) | human gut metagenome | biome: human gut; feature: human-associated habitat; material: faeces | place: Austria | collected 2013 | reverse complement strand
TGTGCAACTCATGAAAATGTAATTAAGAAAGCAATTGAAGAAAACAAAGACTGCAAATGGAGAGTAGTTACATTCCATCAGGATATTTACGGCTCAGGTTATGATCATTCAGATTCAGACGGAATTGTTCTTAGAACACAGTTGACACCTATTTTTGACAAATACGATATCGATATTGCTCTTCAGGGACATGACCATACATATTCAAGAACATATCAGTTATCAAGTGACGGAAAAGAACATACATCATATACAAAATCTCCTACAGGTGCATCAACACCAAGTACAGACCCTACAAAGGCAGAATATTTGAATCAGAATAATTGTTATGTAATTGATAGCAAAGACGGTGACACAGTAGTAAATCCAAAAGGAACAGTTTACTACGAAGCAAATTCAGCAACAGGTTCAAAATTCTACAACCTTATTGCGACACAGCAGGATTACATTGCTGAAAGAGGTCAGTCATGGACACCAAACTATTCAGTAATAAATGTTTCTGAATCAGCAATTACAGTAACAACATATGATGCAAAGACAGGTACTAAGCTTGAAAATTCAAATTCTTATACAATCGTAAAAGAAGCTGATAAGACAGATTTGAAAAATGCAATTGCAACAGCAAAATCACAGATTGATACAGAAAAATACACTTCAAAATCAGTAAAAGATTTACAGACAGCAATTACAAATGCAGAAAGTGTTGTAAGCAATTCAAAGGCAACAAACGAGGAAGTTGCAAATGCAGTTGGAGAACTTAGTAAAGCAACAACAGGACTTCAGAATAAGCAGGCACAGAACATTACAGCAACAGAAAAAATTGTAAAGAGTGAAAATTCACAGGTATTTACACTTGATGCAAAGAACTCAGGAAAAGGAACATTAACATACAGCAGCTCAGATAATAATGTAGTAATGGTAGATGCTTTAGGAAATGTAAGTGTAAATGGAGCAGGTACAGCGACAATTACAGTAAAGGCAGCAGCTACAGAAGAATTTGCACCGGCAGAAAAAACTATTAAGATAACTGTTACACCTAATGCAGTAAACATCAGCAAGATAACAGTAAAGGGTAGACAAGTAAAAGTTGCATGGAACAAAAATTCGAAAGCAGCAGGCTATCAGGTAAAATTATCTAAGAATAAAAACTTTAAGAAAGTTGTTAAAACAGTTAATGTAAGCAAGTCAGCAAAGACAGCAACAGTTAAGAAACTTAAAAAGAAAACAACATACTATGTAAAAGTAAGAGCTTATATCCTTGTAGATAACGTTAAAGTATATGGCAGATATAGCTCAGTAAAAAAAGCAGTAATAAAATAACCAAACATTTTAACTGCATAACGTATTGGCAGGAGAAATGAAAATAATTTAAGGCTGGAAAATAAATTCCAGTCTTAAATCTTTATAAAAATAAATGATGAATGATAAGGAAAAAGAAATGAGAATAAATTTGAAAATGACTAGAGAAAAAACAATTAAGATGATTGTAGGAATTTTAGCTTTAATTGTTTTTGTAGTAGCGATTATTGGCGTGAATTCTTTCAAAAAAGAAGAGTTGATATCAACTAAGGGTCAGAGTTACGAAAAGGCAAAAGTAATAGATATAACTAAGGATAACATTCAGGAAGACGGCCAAAGATACGGAGATCAGGAAGTTGTACTTAGAATATTAAGTGGAAAATTAAAAGGTAAAGAGGTTGATGCCACAAGCCCAAATGGAACTTTATTTGGTGCGGACTGTACTCTTGGAATGAGGGTAATTGCCATTGTAAGTGAAAATGATGATACAGTTGTGGCAACAGTTTTTAGTCAGGACAGAACAGTACCAATTGTTGTATTTGTAATTATATTTGCGCTGGCAATTATTTTGATTGGTGGAGTAAAAGGATTTAAATCTGTAATAAGTCTTGTCGTGACGTTAATTTCGATGTTTTTCATACTGTTTCCGCTTCTTTATAAGGGAATGTCACCATTTATTACTACTGTAATCATATCAGCGGTAATCACAATATTTACAATATGCTTTGTAAGTGGAATAAATCAGAAATCTATTGCTGCAATTATTGGAACTGTAAGTGGGGTTATAGTTGCAGGAATATCAGCATTGGTATTTGGTCATTTTGCAGGAATAAGTGGCTTAAATGTTTCAGATATTGAAAGCCTTAATTACGTGGCACAGTATTGCAAATTACAAATAGGAGGACTTTTATTTGCAGGAATTATAATTTCAGCATTAGGGGCTGTAATGGATGTGGGAATGTCAATATCTTCAACAATAGCTGAAATTCACATAAAAAAGCCGACTGCTACAACAAAGGAACTCTTCATTTCAGGAATACATGTAGGAAGAGATATGATGGGCACAATGTCAAATACTCTTATACTTGCATTTGTGGGTGGCTCCATAACTACATTAATGCTTAATTATTCTTATAATCTGCCACTAAATCAGCTGATGAATTCTTATAACATTGGAATAGAGATAATGCAGGGATTGTCAGGAAGTTTAGGAATAGTTTTAACTGTCCCGATAACGGCAATAATATCTGCAGTTATGGAGAAAAGATAAAAATAACAACGGGTAAATAGTTTGACTTGGCTATTTACCCGTTGTTTTATTTAGTTTACTTAAGCCTGTTACCGTTAAAGTCATAATGGAATCTTGGTGACAAAGCAACTGAACCGGACAATACTTTTCTGTAATTTTTTATAAGTGATACAGCTACAGGAACAGAATCCTTTAACATTTTTTCTAATTCTATTGTATTTTCACGACATTTCTTATTTGCTTCAGGTTCAATCATGTGACCTTTAAAAGATTTGTAATGAAATGTTCCACGCATGAGAATGCCAATTATTTTTTGCTTTGGCTTCCTAGGAGCAACAAATAAATGCTTAATAAGTCGCATCCATCGCATGCATTTATGTGAAGCAATTGTTGAAAGCCCTTTATAAAATACAGCAGCACTTTTGGCAGTGGCATAATCTGTAGGAACAAGTTTGTGCATTGGGTAACGTTCCGGTTTAAAACCATCTTTTGAAAGCAAAAGATTCTCCAAATCACCTTCAATTTCTATGTGACCGCAATCTGTCTCGTCCATACTTAAATTAACGTAAGGATGACAAATACTGTCCAATGTAAAATGGCATATAAATCCCATGATATAACTAAATTCTGCACTGTTAATTCCATATTTATGTACTACATCAATGGAATTAAGCATAAATGTGTAAGCATCAGATTTGTGAAGTTTAACACCATATTGGTTGATTTTGTTCATTGAAAAGGCTCTGTAGAAAAATAGATAATCAGGGCCCTGAAGTCCAAGTCTGAATGAATTTGGATATCTTCTGATAATTTCTTTATATTCAACGGGCAAATTTTTAATAACAAGTTTGCCAAATTTGTTATGAGCATATAATGAGGGCATAGTAATTCCTCCTTCTTAAGTCTAAAACTTTTGTATAAATTATTCTGTAGTTAGCCTCCCCAATATTCGCATATCGTGGGATAGTCATCCCACTTTTTTGCTCATATTGGGGCGGACTCAAGGTCTTTCAACCACTTATGAGCAAGCTCATGTGGGCTTAAAGCTTTTGACCCTGGCATCGTATATAAAAAGTTATTATAAAGATAGGTTAAGCGGGTTTGATTTTATAAAAATTCGTAAGGATGATAATCATAAAAACAGATTAATAATAAATTTGGAGAAAAACAATGGAAAATCAAAGCATAGATGTTACAAATGAAAATACAGAATATGAACAGGAAGAACTTGAGGCTTTATATAATTTAGAAAGACTGCTTGAATCGGGGCAGTTTGAACTTGTATCAGATAAACCTGAGAGTGGAAAAATCAGACTGATATACATAATGAATGATGCAGTGGAAAGCTTTATTGTATTTGACAATGCAAGACTAACAGGCATATATGATAGTAAATTTGAAGGTAGAGTTACTGCTTCACTAATCGGAAATGAAAAAGAATATGTTATGGTAGTACATCAGAATGAATCAGTATTTTCAATATTTTTTCAAAAAATGTACATGGAAAATCATTTATACAACTACGGAAAAATCGGACATTTTTGGGTAAAAGGATATGAATATTTAAGAAATATTGAGTATAAGATTTCAATTGTGCGGGACAAAAGGGAATATTTAGGAGAAGAATATTGCAATGAGGATGAATTAAAATTAGCATATTTGTCGGATTTTCCACCTTTAAATTACTGTTGCTATCCATCAGTGCCGCAAAAATATATTGTTCCAAAAGACAACCCATGGACTCCGTCAAATGAGGCAATTCAGGTAATGTATGAAATGGCAGAACTTGTAAGTGATAAAAAAATGCAAAGGATGTTGATGCTTTATAAAAAATATCCTGAAAAGTGTGTCGCAAAAATTATTGCTTCTATGTTACATAGAAATTCTCACAAAGAATTGGTCGACTATTTGATAAATATATTTGTAAAAGCGTCGGAAAAATATCCTGTGAGAAATTTTGGAAAAGAAAATGAAAAATTAGAAAAATATATAAAGAAAGCAGAACAATTAAAGGAAGAGTTAAGTAAAGATGGAAATGAGGCATCCGTCATTACAGAAGAACCTTTTGTTGAGGTAAAAGACTCAATAGAATTTAAGGTATATTTGATGATTTGGAAAAAAGGAGTGATAAATCGAAAGGTCGAATTAAGAAGAATTGTGTAAATAGACTATTTATTCAAATTTAACAATCAAATAACATTTTTCAGATAAAATTAAGAAAATTTTAACAACAAAATTGCATTATTTTATTGAAATAAAAACGTTTTCGATATATGATTAGAATAACAAATTGAAAAGGAGAAGAAAAATGAGAAAGTTATTTAAACAGATTACTGCAGTAGCTATGTCAGCAACAATGATTATTGGTGCAGCAGGAGTTACATCAGCAGCAGTTGCACAGGGAACTAACGTATCAGAAGGTAGTGAATGGACATCATATTCAATTCATACAAGAGAAGATAATGGTGAATGGGAAGATTCTTTAATTAAAGATGGCCAGAGCTACATGAACACAGCTAATGCTTACAAGAGTTATGGCGAAAATGCATCTTTAACAGCTAAGACAGCTTCATCGTTTACAATGAATGTTGTAAGTACAGGATGGAGTGCTAACTGGACACCAATGGGAACTGTAGCACAGTCTAACCCATGGGGAGTTGCAGCTACTCAGGTTATGAGCGTTGAAAGAGGAAGATATTACAACCTTTCATTCAAGATTAAGAGTACATTATCAAATGAACTTACAAAGACAGTAGAAAGAGCTGATAAGACAGCTTACAATGAAGGTACAGGCGAATATAACTATGTTAAACATGTTCACTTCAAAGTATTTGATAATAATGATAAAGATGGTGCTGCATTAGATTTAACAAATTTAACAGCAACAATCGGTGGGACAAGTGTTCTTACAACAGGTGATGCTAACATCAACAAAGATTTCTCATCATTTATCGCACTTGACAGTAAGAATACAGCAGATGACGGATGGGTTACAGTAACATCACTTAAGAAAGATTATCAGGGCAGTGTAGCTAACCCTACAGTAGGTGTTAAGTTCGCATTTGGCCCATTCTTAAGAGAATTTGAAAAAGAAAACAATATGAGTGGTACAATCGAAGTAAAAGATTTCTCTGTTGTAGCTGATATTATGTCACCTTCACAGGTTAAAGTTACAAAAGTAACACCTAAGAAGAAAGCTATGGTTGTAAAGTTTAAGAAATCAAGCGGAGCAAAAAAATATGAAGTTCAGTATTCATTAAAGAAGAACATGAAAGCTGCAAAGGTTAAAACAACAAAGAAGACAGCAATCACAATTAAGAAATTAAAAGCAAAGAAAACATATTATGTAAGAGTAAGAGGTTACTTTGAAAACAATGGCAAGAAGATTTACAGCCCATACTCAGCAAAGAAGAAAGTTACAATTAAATAATTTTACTTAATAAAAAAGAAACGTTGAGCTAAAAAGATTAGTTCAACGTTTTTTTTGTATTCATTGCCCAATATGGTGTAATTCAGGTCTTATTATGAATGGTAACCAATATCTACATTTTTTGTTATGTGCAGTAAATCTCATTTCAACACTTTTATCTTAATTAAACATATAATAAATATTATCAGAAATATAATATGAGGTTTATGGTGGATAGTAATGTAAATGGACTTATGTTTCAATTAGGAAATATAATGAGAATAGATAATGGGTTTGTTGAAGAATCGGTATGTTTTAATACTGCGGGAGGCTACATTGTAGTTTCATATAATGATACATCAATGGGAAGAAACAATAGGCAGCAGGTCAGATTAAATATAAATAGAAATACAAAAATTATTAACTTTAGAGGAAAAAATTTATGTACTTGTTGCATACAGGAAGGTATGTGGATTAATGCAATTTTTTCAGGTGCTATGACAAGAAGTATTCCACCACAGGCAAATGCATTTTTAATTATTGTACAGGGAAGAAGCCAGCAACCGGTTAGCTCAGTAACAATAGACAGAATTGCATCTATAGATTTGGAGAACAGCTCTTTTTATACGGGAAATAGAAATGATATTAATTCACAAACGAGATTTATCGTAAATAATAATACAGTTATAACAGACAGAGAAGGAAACAGAATCAGATTACGAAACTTAAGACCGGGACAATTAGTTAGAATAAATCATGCAAATTTCCAGACGGCAAGCATTCCACCACAGACAACAGCGTTTTCGGTTCAGGTGTTGCAATAGGGAGAAAAATACTGGAACTGAGCAATAAAGTATGATAAAATCGACATAGGTTTACAAATTGGGATGAGCATAAAAATAATAATTAATGATGGCAGAATCACCCTACATATTGGCAGATATGTAGGGGTTTTTTATGAATGGAAGAATTGAATGATGAAAAAAACAAATTTTAGGCTTATACATTCTGCATCCAAATAATGTAGGAAGATGCGGACATATCTGTAACGCAAGTTACGCAGTATCATCTAAAAGCAGAGGATTGCATATTGGAGAAAAACTAGTAAAAGATTGCATTTCAAAAGCTCACGATAATGGCTATAAAGTGCTTAAGTTTAATGCTGTAGTGGCAACAAATGTACATGCAAGACATTTATACGAACGTGTTGGATTTAAACAATTGGGTACAATACCTAATGGATTCAGATTGAAAAATGGGAAATATGAAGACATATGTCCATATTATATTGAAGTGTAATGACTTTTTTAATCTATACGAGAACTAAGTAGTAGTTTAAAATTAAACTTGCCTATTTTACAAGGCAAAGATTATAAGTAGAAAATGGAGGAAATTATATGTGTACAGCAGCAACATATAAGACAAAAGATTTTTATTTTGGCAGAACACTTGATTACGAATTTTCTTATAATGAGGAAGTTACGATTACACCAAGAAACTATAAATTGAAATTCAGACATGGAATTGAGGCAAAAAATAATTATGCAATTATTGGAATGGCATTTGTTGTAAATGATTATCCTTTATATTATGATGCGATAAATGAAAAAGGATTAGGAATGGCAGGACTCAATTTCGTAGGAAATGCTGTGTACAGTGAAGTAAAATCTGATACTAAAAATGTAGCACAATACGAATTTATACCATGGATACTTAGACAATGTGAATCAGTAAAAGAGGCACGAAAAGTATTAAGTGAAATGAATTTAGTAGGAACTCAGTTTAGCGAGCAATTGCCGGCGGCAAGTCTTCACTGGATTATAGCAGATGCAAATGAGGCAATAACAGTTGAATCAACTAAATCGGGATTACATGTATATGACAATCCGGTAGGGGTATTGACTAATAATCCACCATTTGAACAGCAGATGTTTCAACTTAACAATTACATGCATTTATCACCAAAACAACCGACTAACAGTTTCTCAGATAATTTGCAACTTAATTCATATAGCAGAGGAATGGGTGCAATTGGAATGCCGGGAGATTTGTCTTCAGGGTCAAGATTTGTAAGAGTAGCGTTTACAAAAATGAATTCCAAATCAGGGGAAACGGAAAATGAGAGTGTTAGTCAGTTCTTTCATATTTTAGGTTCAGTTGAACAACAAAGAGGATGTTGTGAAGTAGATGAGGGTAAATACGAAATAACTATTTATACTTCATGCTGCAATGCGACAAAGGGAATTTACTATTACACTACTTATGAAAATAATCAGATTACTGCAGTTGATATGCATAAGGAAAATCTTAAAGGAGAAAGCCTTGTGAGATATCCTTTGATACAGGAACAGCAGATAAAAATGCAGAATTAACAGCAAACGAAATATAATAATTTGTGGTATAATACCACATGAATTATTTTGTTTATGAGGTCGCTGATGTTTAGTTATGAAATTATTAAATCATTAAACGATATGGAATTATTGGTTTATGATTATTTGATGAAAAAGAACCAAACGAACAGGGATTAAAATTTTATGATAACTTATTTGACGAATTACTTAAATACGGAATTGAACCTGTAGTAACATTATCACATTTTGAAATGCCATATTATCTCGTAAAGGAATATGGAGGATGGAAAAACAGAAAAGTTATTGATTCCATTGTTTATTGTTGAAAATGGATTCGGTGCAATTGACACTGTAAATGAAGATGGAACAATTGATGATGACTACAGAATAGATTACTTAAAGGCTCATAAAGTAAAAATAAAATTACGGATAATATTTCAAATTGAAAAATTATCCGTAATTTTTTATTTGTTTTTGGCTAAATATTGCAAATTTTGATTTGAATATACGGATGATAGTAAAAAAGAGAAAATTCATCCGTAATTAAGAGAATAAAAGACGCATCCACGAGCCTTTATTTCTTCTTATCATACATAAGTGTTTTAATTCCACGCTTAAGTCCATCAACAGTTAAAGGAAACATATCGATGTTTTCGCGAATTACTCTTTCAGATTCCATCCAGTACATATTGTTCAAATCTCCATAGTGATATGAAGGATTTAACCAAATGCTGTGTGGATATTTCTTCTTAAAAAGTTCAATCCATTCCTTGCCTGAAAGTCCACCGTTTGGACCACTGTAATTACCGTTTTTATCTTTGAATTCTTCAGGTGCCATACCTGCATCGCCAACAATAATTACTTTATAATCCTTATCATAATTTCTAAATGCCCATGTAGTATCTATCCAATCACCACTTGCGCATTCAGGTGTTTTATATAATTTAGCATAAATACAATTGTGGAAGTAAAAAGTTTTTACATCCTTAAAATGATTAGCTTTATGCACAGCCTGAAAAAGCTCATTACACAAAGAACTATAAGGATACATCGAACCACCACTGTCAAATAAAAGCATAAGCTTTACAGTATTTTTTCTTGGTTGTTGGAATTCTAACTTTAAATAACCACCCTGATTACAGGTTGAATTAATTGTTCCGTCGATATCAAGTTCAGTTTTTGGCAAATCAAGTTTTCTTGAATATTGACGAAGTTCACGGAAAGCAACCTGAAACTGTCGCATTGTAAGTTTTGTATCACGTCTGAAATCTTTATAACGTCTTTCACCCATAACAGTGAAAGCAGTTTTCATTCCGGCTTCATTTCCTAACTGAATACCACCGGCTACGTGACCTCTTTTACCAAATTCAGAGCCACCGCCCATACCAATCCAGTAAGTTCCACCGTGATGCTCAGTTTTCTGTTCACCAAGTCGTTCCTCAAATTTACGATGAACTTCCTTGGCTTCACGCTCGGTACGCTTGTCTATATATTTGCTTGGGTCAGTTTTCTTGTCCGTTTCAACATCATTGTGCAGCCATGCATCAATTTTACTCATATCAAAAGAATTATCTTTTATATCGTTAAAATATTCCTGAAAGGCAATATCAAATTTGTCATAATCACCTTCGCTTTTAACTAAAATTGTACGGCAAAGATAATAAAAATCAGTAAAATTTGAATGGGCCAAATCTTTATCAAGTGCGTCCATAAGCATAAGCCATTCGGTGGTAGAAATGTTTAATCCGTGATTTTTCAATACATAGAAAAAGTCAGTAAACATAAATTTCCTCCTATAAGCTCATCTGTTTTATTGTTTCTAAATCTTCATCCTTCTTAATTAAAACACCAAGATATGGAAGTGTTTTCTCAATAGAATCAGGGTCAACGCCACCAATCATAAGAGCTCTAATCCAATCTATAAATTCAGATGTGCTAGGTTTCTTTCTAACATCTCTAATACTTCTAATCCAGTAAAATGTTTTCATTGCCTGCTCAAGCAAATGTTCTTCTAAATTTTCAAAATGAGCATTAACAATCTGCCTCATTAAATCTGCATTTGGAAATGAAATATAGTGGAAAATGCAACGACGTAAAAATGCGTCAGGAAGTTCCTTTTC